>Ga0247727_10006106_pt1 | contig 23849 bp, 28 predicted proteins | sample WisWelCaveWW1625_FD_202498 | JGI IMG/M metagenome (GOLD analysis project Ga0247727, IMG submission 202498) | Biofilm microbial communities from Wishing Well Cave, Virginia, United States - WW16-25 | ecosystem: Environmental > Aquatic > Deep subsurface > Groundwater > Cave microbial mat | place... | reverse complement strand
TTTGCCATTCTTCACAACATTTGTGCTATTACATTTAGGACAGTGAAAGACAACCGTTTTGCTTATCATGTTCCTCTTATATCATCATTTAGCAAGCACCACTACCTCTAATTTTTGCGGCTTCTGGACCAGGTTATCCATTAGGGCAGGGATTTCTTCGGGCGGACGAATATCCTTGATGGTCATCCTCAGAAATTCTTCTCGCGAGTATCCATAATGCGCTGTAGCAGCCTCATTGACTGCCAGGAAATCCAGTGTCTCTTGATCATAGACCCACATGGGATGGGGGTTGGCCTCGAACATCATGCGATACCGCTCTTCGCTCGCTTTGAGCGCGTCTTCGGCTTGCTGTTCCTGGGTCATATCGCGTGCAATGCCCAATAAGCCAACCACCTGGTCATCTTTGAATTGAGGCGAGATATTCATCTCCACAACCAGTATCTCACCCGTGCGCGTGTGCATGCGGAGTCGCAGGGCGCGTAACGTTTCACCGCGTAAGATTTGGTTGAACTGGTCGTGCGCCCGTATACGGTCATCCTCAGCAACCAGTTCATCGAAGGCGCGCCCCAACCACTCGGCGCGCGACCAGCCGGTAAATATCTCAAAGGCTGGGTTGAGCGAGGTAATTATGCCGTCTGTGGAGATCGTAAAGATGACATCGCGCGCGTGGTCAATCAACCTGCGATAGCGTTCTTCAGATTGCCGCAACTCTGCCTCCGCGCGCTTGCGCTCGGCAAGTTCCTGTTCCGCACGCTCAAGAGCATCGCGTTCACGTGTAAGCAGGCGATCACGTTCGATCAGCAGGAGACTTTGGCGAATCACTGCAAGTATGATGACAATCGCTCCGCCAATTATGATTGGGCTTCTGAGAGATGAAGATTCTATGGCGGGTGATTCCATCAGTATCACCGTCATCGGAATGATAATGACGGGCAGGACCCACAGGGAAAGTTTTGCCCAACGGTTGAAGCGCGGGCTTGTGGAGGGAATGCAATCCCATACTCCCACGCCCAGACCCACGACCAGATGCGCGAAAGAGAATCCGTACGCGACAATAGTTCCCGGCGGGATGATCTGATCGAGAGCCAGTGAGTTCCAGATCACCCAGCACGCGCCCGAAATGCCGAGTCCCAGCAGGAGGAGGTATGGCGCGTTGAGGGTGCGGAATTGCGCGCGCGCGGTCAGCGCGCCGATCAAAGCCGCGCCTCCAGACGCCAGAAAAACAACAGGGTATGCGACCAGCACAACCGTCGCGAGAGGCGTAAGTGCAGATGCGCGCGGTCCATACAGGGCGAAGATCGCGGTGGCGAGTCCAATGAAGATGATGGCGCCATCCGTACTCATCACAAGCGCGTCTGCGCGCGAGACACGGCTTCGAAATGTTGAGATCAGCCCCACTGTAAGAAACGGCGCGATGCCCAGATAAAAAATATCAGACGGGGCGGGGAAGGCAGTATAGCCGCGCGCCCATTGAATGTCCCACAGAATTTGCCCAACCGCGTAACTGAGCAAGCCCACCCAGCGTCATGATGCCGCGTATGCGGCGTATCTCTCCGCTGGCTGAACGCCAACCAAGATAACCAAGAAAGGCCATGCCCCATGCAGCGAGAGTCCAATGCGCGTTTTCCCAAAGCGCGGCGCGCCCCAGGAAATTTGACGCGGTCAATCCAACCGGGACCGCGACGATAATCAGGCTGAGAAGAGCCGCTTTCAATATCATTTTAGGTTGGCTGGCAGGAGTCGGGATCATGTCGTCCTCCATATTCGTCTGGCGGAAAATTATTTAGTTGATTAAACCACAAGCGCGGCTTTCGGCAGGGTGAAAAAGAAAGTAGTACCCTTTCCCGCTTCGCTCTTGACCCAGATCCTGCCTCCGTGCACCTCGATGATGCGCTTCACGATGGCGAGTCCGATACCCGTGCCATCCGCCAGCGGGTTGAGTTTGTTGAACAATCCAAAAACTCTTTCGTGATGTTCAGGCTGGATGCCCATGCCGTTGTCCTTCACATAGAAGACCGGCATCCCACGCTCCGCGTCTTCGCCAGCCTGGCCAATCTCGATGCGCGGTTCGGGCTGGTCCCCCATAAATTTTATGGCGTTATCCACCAGGTTTTGTATCACTTCCGAAAGCCGCTGACGATCTCCATATACATTTGGCAGTTCCTTTTGCACTTGCACGATGACACCGCGCTCCTCAATCTGCCCGTGCACCAATTCAAGCACTTCGTAAATCAGTTCCTCAAACCGAATTTCCCGCGATTCGTTCATCAAACGGCCGATGCGTGAGAGTTCGAGCAGGTCATTCAATAGTTGCTGCATTTTATCGGTTGCATCCGCAATTCGCTGGGTATCTTTTTTGATCCGTTCCTGATCGCCGGAGAGAGCATCCTGCTCAAGATATCCCAGGAAGCCGCGAATAGTGAACAGGGGAGATTTGAGATCATGCGAAACCGTATAGGTGAAGCGTTCAAGTTCGGCGTTCTTTGCGGCAAGTTCGGCAATCAATTGTTTTCGCTGGGTTAGTTCCTCCTGCAACAGGGCATCTGCCTTTTGTCGCTGGATTGCCGCCCCGAGAACATTGCCCGCCACGAGTAAGGCATCCACCTCCGCGTTCGACCATTTACGCTCGTTTACCATATCGTCGAAACCGATCGTCCCCCACCATATTCCGTCAACATAAATGGGTACATCAAGCAAAGCCTTCATGCCGCGTTCGAGAAGATAATCCATGTCCGGTTTATCAAGATGTTTTTCATCACCAATATAAGGGAGCCCTTTCATCATATTGATATACCAGGTTTCGAGATCATCCTCTCTCAAGAGTGAGTTTGTATATAATGGATTTTTCCAGGTCACTGGGATACCCTGGCGCAGTCCACTCGAAACGCATGGTCGCAAGTTTTACTCCGTCTTCAGAGGAATGGTTCTCGAATAAATACGCATGACTCGCGTTAATGGTTTTCCCAAGTTTTTCAAGAATGACATCAATTTCCAAAGTCCAATCTGATGATTGCAAAAAGAGATTCGCTGCGTCCGCTACATCTTCCAGAATGGATTCGCGCTGCCTGAGTTCCGCCTCTGCCTGCTTGCGTTCGGTCAATTCAGATTGCAATTCAGAAAACAATCGGGAATTCTCGAGCGCAATAGCCACCTGGTTGGCAAAAATGACTGCCAGTTCGGCATGATGCTCATTGAATTGGTTTTTTTCTTTTCCATCGAGAGCAATCAAACCAATGATCTGTCCACGCGTTTTCAATGGGATTGCCAGCCAGGATTGGACGTAGGTATGGGGTGCTTCCTGAAAATCTTTCAATTGAGCCTGAACATCATGGTTCAAAATATACGGAAGTTTGCCATTCAATATGGGCGAGGCAGAATTTCCCTCGTCAATCGGAAATTCTGCTCCCTGTATCGCAATCTCAGGAGGTACATATCGCCCTGCAATATATTTTTGTACATTGCCTTCCACCCTCCATATCGAGGCGCTGTCATAGGGGACAACTCTCTTGATCTGGTCGAGGATATTTTCGATAATTTGAGAAAACTCAAGCGTACCCACAATGCTGGAAAGGCTCTCGCGCAAAGTCTCAGACTCTTCGTTTTTGGTTTCGAGTTCGCTAATAAGATTTTCGCGTTCACGTTCAATCTGCCTGCGTTCGCTCAATTCCCGCTTGGCGCCGCGCAACGCGTCGTTGATCATTTGAAGCGCCAGGGTCAGAAATATACCTGCCAGAATGAAATATATGCTATTAATGCTCCAGGAGAGAGCGGGACTGTGTGGGGATGGTTCGGGGAGCAGGGAGAGCGAGTCGGCTTGAATTAACACCGCCCCGAAAAGAACGCTAAATATTGTCAGGGATACCGTGACCCTCCAGCCCAACAATAACCCCGCAAACAGGATTGGGACGATAAGGCCGCCGTATTCTGGCGCATTCACCCCGCCCGCCGCGATTACGAGACCGGCAATTAAGATGTTAACGCCAGCCACGAGCATAATCGATGCCGCCCGGATATGACCACGTTGCATCACCAGCCACACGATCAATGTCAATCCCACGCCTACCCTGGAATAAATGGCGTATCCCGCTGGCGCGATCAAGCTGTATGCCAGCGCGCTAAAAAATGAACTGATCGTGATTATATTGAGCAGTCTTGCATTGCGAGTCTTCTCTTCATCATCTGCGAAAACAGGAGAGACAAAGTTTTGTGTAATTCGTTTCATACAGCCTTGTGTTTAAAATGATTATAGTTCATGTCTTTCAACACGACCTCCCAAAGTTGAAAGCCATTCACAATGAAAACATCGTCCGCTCATAACGGACGATGTTTTATTTTCAGATTTTACGTCTCAAGCCGGAAAAATTACGGCGTGCAGACCGCCTTGAAATTCGCCTCGCCAGTCAGTTCGTTCGGTTGAGTCGTGCGTACGATCATCGTGTAATCCCTCGCGCTTTTCACTTGATACAGTTCCTGCACAGATTTCGTGCCGCCCTCTTCGAACACAATATTCTTTTCGGTAGATACATCGCCTGTGCTGGTCTCCTCCCAACGCCACATCACAGTGGATGGACCGCTCACAGTAATTTGCACATTGATCGTGACCAATTTCGGAAACGCGTTACACGCGACGTTCATGACAGGCGGTTCGATACTCACTTGGACGGCTGTTACCGTGATCTCAGGCGGATTCACCACTGGGAGCGATTCCACATCCCCGTCTGTGCCGACGTACAGTGCCGCGAGCCAGCAAAACGTGGAAGGGTCGCTTGGATTCTTGACATACCACCAGGATAGATCCGGGCTTTTGCCCACCATCTCCGCCTGCCTGCCCGGCTTCAATTCCCCGATCACTGTGTAGGAAGTGCCCGGTCCAGAGCGGCAATTGACCACCTGATCTTTGGGAAAGGCAACCGAAAGGCTCGGCGTCCGCGTTGGGGCAATGGTTGGCGATGCCAATGCGAGCAGGGTTTCGATGGGAACAAACGTCGGCGTGGAGTTGCTTGACGAGGGAGTATCAGCCGTCGGCGTGGAGGGAGGCGGTTGCGTCTGTGAGGGAAAATTGCAAGATGTCAGAATCAAATAAACAACGGCGGTAATGATCCAGCGGCGATTTCTCATTCATCCTCCTTTCACAGAGAATCTTAATCCCAACAACCATCTGTCGCAATAGCCCTTCCGGTATATTAATCCAGCAAGATTTGTGATAAAATATTCCTAGAACATTTTTTCTGTTTTCAGAAAAGGAGACAAGCATGAGTAAAAAGGTAATGGTCTTCGTGGGGACGAGCAAGGGCGGATTCGTTTTCAGCAGTGACGCCAAACGCAAGAAATGGCAGATGAGCGATATTCAATTTAAAAGCTGGAACGTGATGCACATGCAAATGGACCCGCGCGACCAGCGCCTGCACGCGGCTACCAGTCACTTCGTCTACGGTCCAACCATCCACCATTCAGATGACCTGGGAAAAACATGGACGCAGGCAAAGCAAAGCCCTGCGATCTCGCGCCCATCGAATTCTGGCAGACCATCTGGAACGGTGGATGAAGCGTTCCGTTCTGAGGCTGGGGAAAGTGTACAAGATAAGCCTGAGAAAATGATCAAGGTTTGGAACATCAAGCCCGGGCGTGCGAGTGAGCCGAATGTGTTGTATGCCGGCGCACAACCTGCTTCCTTATTTATTTCAAGGGATCGCGGCGAAACGTGGACTCTGAATGAAAGTTTATATGATCACCCACAGCGCGGTCAATGGAATCCCGGAGCCGGGGGCTTGTGCCTGCATACGATCCTGTTGGATCCGACGAATGAAAAACGAATGTATATCGCAGTCTCCGCCGCAGGTTGTTATCGCACCGATGATGGCGGACTGACGTGGAAACCCCATAACAAGAATGTGCGCGCTGACTTTATGCCGGATAAGTTCCCGGAGTTCGGGCAGTGCGTGCACAAGATGACGATGCACCCGTCAACCCCGAATGTGTTGTATCAGCAGAATCATTGCGGCGTATATCGAAGCGACAACGCAGGCGAAGATTGGATTGATATCGGCGGAGACAAATTACCTTCGAGATTCGGCTTCCCCATCGCGGTGCATCCCACCGACCCAAAAACAATTTACATCGTCCTTGAAGAAAGCGAAGAATACCACATGGGCTTGGATGGACGCCTTGCGGTGTGGCGCAGTCGCGACACGGGCGACTCATGGCAGAAACTGACAAACGGTTTGCCCGAACGCGCGCACGTGGACGTTCTGCGCGAAGCCATGGCAACGGATTCGTTTGAAGATGCAGGAATCTACATGGGCACGAACACCGGTCAATTGTTTTACACCCGCGATTCGGGCGATAGCTGGGAATTGATGGCAGATTTCCTGCCGCCGATTCAATCAGTTGAGGCGGCTGTTGTGTAAGAATAAAAGTCAAGTGACTGTCACCTTGAAGGTGACAGTTACTTTTTTTACTATCTTTTTTCGCACTTGGGGATATTATATGTAGAGAATTCTCATTGAAAGCTCCATGCATGGAAGATCAAATCGCAATTTCTCGCTTAAAACAAGGTGACTTAACCGGTCTGGAAATATTGGTAAACCGGTATCAAATCCAGGCTGTGCATGCAGCGTATGCAATCGTCTATGACCGCGCGCTGGCGGAGGATATCGCTCAAACCGCTTTTGTGAAGGTCGTAGAAAGAGTTTATCAATTCGATGCAGAGCTTCCTTTCGCTCCATGGTTCTTTCGCATCGTTGTGAACGATGCCATCAAAGTTGCCAAAAAACAAAAACGAGTGGTTTCGCTGGAAGAGCAAATGGACGAACCCACGGTTCAACTTGCCAACTGGCTCGTGGATCCAAATCTCAAACCAGAGCAAATGCTGGAACAACAGGAAACGCGCAAGTTCATTCTCAAAGCGATACAAAGCCTTACACCTGAACAGCGCGCGGTGATCGTCATGCGGTATTTTCTCGAAATGAGCGAAGCGGACATGGTCGCAAAAATGGACCGCCCGCTAAGTACCATTAAATGGTGGTTAAGAGATGCACGTGACCGCCTGCGCAAACTGCTCAGTTCATCTCAAGTCGAAGATGGCAGTTAGGAGATAAGCATGGATAACAAAGACCTCAAATCCATTTTGCAGAATGCTTTGGAAGATCAGATGCCAGTATCGCAAATCAATCTTCTGCCAGCAGTGCAAACACACCTTGTTGCGAGAAATAAACCTTTACTACAACAAGGAGAAAACATGAACAAAATGCGCAACAGAAAATTAATATTCTTCGCGATCACGATCATTGCTTTACTCGCTGTTACATTGATCACCCCACAGGGACGAGCTTTTGCACAAACCTTATTTCGTTTTTTCTCCCCTGCGAAAAGCGAATCATTCCCGCTGTCAGATGAACAGTTAAACCAGTTTGACGATAGCATACCTACACCAGCTCCAACTTTTGCGCTTTCCCTTGAAACAGTTTCTTCACCACAGAATAGTGAACCTATTGAAGCGACTGCTGTACCGCTCCCCACATCTAGCACAGTAGTTGATATCTTGAAGAATTGCACTGATTCATCTGTCATGTTAAGTTATAACTGCCAGATTGCCGTCGCTGAGTCACAGGCAGGATTCGATGCATACGAATTTCCAACCATACCAAGTGGATTATCCTTTTTAAACGCGCAAAGCAATACCATTCTCCAAACCATCTCGATACACTACGGTGTTGTGGAAGGCGGGGGATACCTCAGCCTATATCAGGGCATCGGGGGTATGCCGGCATCGTCATCCGTTTGGGGCGACGTAATGGCAAATGCGATTGAGCAGATTCGCGTGGGAGATTATTATGGTGAGTTCGCGCAAGGACAATTTGTCGTATACCCCGGAGCTACTTCTGCAACATGGGATGCAAATATGTCAGTCTTGCGGCTGCGTTGGTCTGATGGCAATCGCTGGTATTCTCTGGAAAAACAGGGTAATACTGCCCCCATTGAGTATCTCGATAAAGATGCCTTGATCACATTAGCCGCCAGCCTTGTATATGCCCCAGCCTCGGATGCGATCACTTCGATTGACAATGCCTACCAAATGTCTATTGCTGAGGCAGAAGCTGCGGCAGGATTCGATTTGCTGGAGCCAACCATCGTCCCGGAAGGTTTTGAGTTCGCGTATGCCCGTTACGACGAGACTAATCAAACCGTCTATCTTTTCTATTCACCCAAGGGTCAAGATAAGGGCATTGGAGGATTATTGGTCATCGAAACACCACGCAGTGCTGCCAATGAACTTGCAAAATGCGCTGACTGTCCCCCCGGCATGGAGGAGCAGGTTCAAGTCAATGGAACGTCAGCTTATTACCTGCATGGTTCCCTCTACACCGGCAGTTCAGATCAACCTTTGGCCACCCCGGTCTGGCGACCCGATGACCCCAATTACTCGTTGACGTGGGCAACCTCTGATCTCATCATTACCATCAATTTCGGATCGAGCGAATGGTATGGCGGGCAAATCACCAAGGATGATTTGATCAAAATCGCCGAGAGTATGCATTAATCCGCCCTGCAAAGTGACTGTCACCTTGAAGGTGACAGTCACTTTTATATTATGGTTGCAAACAGGTAGGGATCGAATCCATATTCACCAAAAATAAGGCAATATGGATTTTTCAATCCACTTGCCGTTTTCGAGTTCCAATACAAGCCTATAATAATCCTCAATGTCGTATTCATCTCCATCCCAAGTATATTCGATTAGAAACAAAGCCTTTTCGGAGTTGGAATGGGCAAATGCAAAGAATATTTTATGGAGTGCCTTAGCGTTGAGATAATTTTCAAGATCATCGTTTGCGCATTCCCGAATTGAATCGGTCTGGTAATACCAGCACCGTTGCACATCGCCTTTGTTCGAAGAGACCCCAAACGATAAGTCATCCTTATTTTCCAATTGTGAAAACGCAATCAACAAGGGACGGCTAGCGCTGATGTCCCTGGCTGCAATCCGCGCTACGAATTCCTCCACACTTTCGTTTTCAGACTGAATGAGAGGGTCGTGGATTGGCGGTATCCCAATGAAGACCGTGGAAGTCGGCTGTTGCTGGACAGAAGCGGCTGTTACCTCAGGTTGGGCGGTTGGCGCAATCTTAGATACACAACTGGATACGACAAGCCCCCAAACCAAAACGTATGACAAGACGGCTTTATTGGCAATCATGGTTACCTCGCCAATGGTCAAGCGGATGTGTTTTTATCCCCACACAAGCATCATATCACTTTCGGTCTGCCGATACATTAATTTTTGTAGGACAAATTGGCAATTTGTCTTACGGTTGCAAACACGCGGGGATTGAATCCACAAACCTGCTGGGAAGTTGCGTTGTTCCATTTTCATCGTAAATCTTCACAAACCGAACTTCGGGGAATTGTTTGAGATTCAGCGTCAGCAAATCAGCAATATTGAACTCCTTGCCATCGGATGCGCATACTCCTTTTAGGAAAACATGCGCGACGCCATCTCTTAACTCAAATCTGTTGTAACCCGTGAATCCGTTGAAGAGGGCGATCCAACCAAATGAAGTTCGCTCCGTCGCGCCGGGACCCTTGAAGTATTCATCTAATACAGTAGGAATTACATTGTTAGTTTTCGCCCAACGCACACCTGCCACTTCAAACGGCGGGGTATTCGCGTTGTAGCGACTCTTGCTCACGAAATACACATTCACTTTGACATACAAAGGCGTGGCTGTAGGTCGCCGCGTATGCGTGGTAGTTGGAGTCCGTGTGGGGGTGCGCGTGGGAGTAGATGTGCGCGTTGGGGTTGGGGTCGCGGTTTTGAAATCAGACAAACAATGCGGCTCCGAATTGCTGAGACCATTCGGGGTTTGTGTCAGACCATTCTCATCATAAATTTTTACAAACTTTATTTCGGGGAATTGCTTGAGATTCAACGTGATCAAATCTGCGATGTTGAAGGTCTTGCCTTCGGACGTGCATGTGCCTTTGAGGAAGACCTGCGCAACGCCATCACGCACTTGCAGACTGCTATAGCCAGTGAAGCCGTTATTGACGGCAATCCAGCCAAAGGAGAATTTTTCCGTGGAACCCGGTCCTTTGAAATATTCATCGAGCGCAAATTGATATACACTGTTTGACTTCACGTAGCGGATGCCGGTCACTTCGATGGGAGGCGTGTTCGCGTTGTAACGCGACTTGTTCGCAAAATATAGTTTAATCTTCGTGTACTGCGGTGTGATCGTCGGGCGCGGCGTGCGCGTTGACGTGCGCGTTGGTGTGGGAGTTTTCGATAATGTGCCAGTCGCGGTTGCAGTTGGAGTGCGCGTGATCGTGGGCGTGCGAGTAATCGTGGGAGTTCTTGTTGCTGTCGCGGTTCGTGTCGGCGAGGGGGTTGATGTGCTCGACGGTGTGAACGTCCGCGAGGGGGTAGGTGTGATCGTCGGTGTGCGCGTCAGAGTGGCGGTTAAGGTTGGGGTGGAAGAAACAGGACCGGGCGGAGTGGGAGTCGTGTCTCCCAAAAAGACGAATCGGATTGCATCCGCGCCGACGAATAAATCCGCAATGGCGACTGCTTCATCCTGAGTCCGATTCGTGAGTTCGACGTGCTCGCCTCCCGCGCCCGTGAAGTTGTACCTGCCAATGTACACCCACCCATCTGTGACGTAAAACGCGTTCGGGAAGACATCCTGATTGACGACGACCTGATCGGCTTTGCCATTATGTCGAATGGTGTAGAGCGCGCCTTCAGTGGTTGCCCTAACAGCAGGGATGCGGACATACAGCGAATACACGCCAGCAGACGAACCCGCTGGCAAAGCCCATTGCGCAGTGCAAGTGGGTGACGTGGTGCGCGGCTTTGAATAACGGAACGAACTGCCTTGCGCACTGCCCGAGGAGGTAATCGTCCAACAGGCATCGGGAGTTTCATCGAAGTTGATAGAACCATCGTCAACGATAACGCCGGTTGGAGTCGTCCCAGGATAACTCAGCGGATCACCGGATGGATAAATTTCCGCGCCGTAATATGCCAGCGATGGGTAAGCCACCCACAACGATTCGCGTTGATTGTTCACCCACGGGTCTGCGCCTGTGCCTGTCCAGCCGTATGGGTCAACAGATTTGCCCGCAGGGTTGCGCACGAGCAAATGCAAATGCGGACCCGTTGACAAGCCTGTGTTACCACTGATGCCGAGCATCTCACCATGTTGGAGGAAGGTGCATCCGGGTGTCGAACACGCCTGCACCGCGACCGCGCTCATGTGCCCGTAGTATGTGTTGTATCCGTTCGAGTGATGAAGGCGGACGTAAATGCCGAGATTCAACTTGTGATTTTGCGGATCCCACCAGCCCGCGTACACGACCTGATCTGCATCCGCCGCGGCGTAGAGGGGACGGTACGACATGCCATAATCCACGCCATCGTGACCGTCATAAGCCATCCAATCCGCGAGGCTGTAAGACCAGTAAACTCCATCGCCCGCGTTGCAAACTCCTGCAACCGGCGGAGGCACACCCGGCGGCGCGGATGAAGGACAATCCTTGAGTGCTTCTTTTCCGTTATAAGCCAGGACACGATTGTCGTATGTGTAGTTGGGAGTGGAATGATAGAAGATGGATTCTTGTGACGCGCTTCCGGGATAGGGAGGATAAAGAAAAGGTGTAACGACTTGCTCAGGCGCGAGACCAGGCTCCGCGGAGGCGCCGCGCGTGCTGAGAAAAATTCCGCACAGGAGGATGGCAACGAAGATGTTTTTGATGCGGGTCACGGTTATTCCAAAAGGTGACAGTCACTTCAAAAGTGACTGTCACCTGAATCTTAACATCAAGGCGCGGGCGTGGCTTGTGAAACGGGAACAGATTGAAGCGTGGAAAGAACCGTCTCCGCGTCTGCGAGACAATCATCGGCTTGTTCATCGAACACCACTTCAAAGCCCGTGAAAACTATTTTATCTCCGCCAATATAACTGACGAATTTTTTCACTCCATCCTGATACGCAATGCTGACATCATAATACACAGTATCGAGATAAAGAATATCGTGCTCCACGGTCATGTTCTGAGGCAAGCCGCGCCCCGAGGTAACCGCGATCACACAATATTCAATGGCACGATGACCCAGCGCGGGAAAACCGAATTGATCGTTCGTCAATGCCCAGAGTTCGGAATCATACGTAACGCGGAACGAAAAGCCCGGTTGTGAATCGCCCGGGTATGTGGGCGCGCCATCCCACACCATTTTCGCGGGGGCATTCACTGCCTCGGTTGGTAAATCCAGCGGCGGCAAGTGCGTTTCGGTCTGTGTGATGGATGGCGTAAAAGTTGCTTCGGGTGTAAAGGTTTGGGTGGGTTCCGCTGTTGGGGATGATTCTATAACCAATGGAAATTCTGTAGCGGCAGGCGCTTCCGTCGCGGCGGGCGCTTCTGTAGCAGCCGCCCCGCCACAGGATGATATAAATAAAGATAGGATCAGGATAAATATGATTCGACGAATCATTCGGGCTCACTTTCGATCCGCTAATCAACGCTAATCCCCGCGAATTGTTTGGATTAGCGAAGATTGGTGAAGATTAGTGGATTCACTTCCGCATCCACGCGGGACAGCAGGCTGATTCTGTTTCGAGAACCTTTATCTCACCTGACATCACATCCGCAATGGACACATTCATTCTACCATTTACGACTACATTGAAAGCCAATGTGTTCCCGTCCGGCGACCAGAACGGAGTCTCTGCACGTCCTCCCATGAAGTTTGTAATTTGTGACAGCACGCCTGTTTCAATATCAATAACATAAATATTGCTGACCAACGCGTCGCTGGATTGATTCGCGGTTTCATCGTCGGGATTCTCGCGCACGACAAAAGCGATTCGATTCCCATCCGGCGACCAGTTCGCCGCGTAGCCGTGACCTGCATCCGCGGCGGCGAGTTTGCGTGGGTTCGCGCCATCCGAGTCTATGACCCACAACTCCCCCACTGTGAAGGGAGTCTGTGTATCGGGGATTTTGATGAAGGCAATTTGACTTCCATCGGGGGAAAATCGCGCGAACGAAATGTAATTGTATTGATCGGCGTATAACTGGCGAGTATTGCGTACTTCGTACTGCGTAACGTGAAGTTCACTGCCGTAGCCAAGTCCGCGCGAGAAGGTGAAGGTGAAATCGTCGTTGACCGGGTTGACGGCAAGGTCATACGTGTATTCTGTGATGGAAATATCAACCTGTCCTCCATCCACGTCTGCGCGGATCACGCGCGGGTTTCCGAGTGAATCAATTTTCAAGTAGGCGGCATTGCCGTCACGAGTCCACGCGAGGAAGTGGCTGTCAGAGGCGGTGACGGGCTGGGTTGGCGCGCCAGTTTCAGAGCCTGCACTGAGCGAAGTCGAAGTGTCCAGATATAGAACCGTTTGACCGTTGGGGCAACTGAGTTCAATTGCGATGAACTGTCCAATCGGCGCGGGGAATGTGTTGAACAATCCGCAACTGGGAGGGATTGAAAAAGGAATCTCTTTTATAGGTTGAAAATCTTCGGAGTATTCGATGAACGCGGGAGGGTTGAAACGATAAAGGATGAGTGAGGGTTGAGGTTGAGGAGGAGGTGTGGGAGAGGGCTGGCAGGAAAGAAGAAAGAGGAAAGAAGTAATCAGTGAACAGTAGGTAGTGAACAGTTTGTTGTGCACGATAGATATTATACAGGCGAGGTTATAATCCAAAAGAAATCCGTTGGTCGAGTAGCCTTGAGCGATTTTGCGAAAGGCGTATCGAGACCAACAGACAACAAAAGTAATTTTGCGTACAAGGTGGTCTCGACTGCTTGCGTCTCGACCACCAGAATTGGGATGTAATTGTGCATATATTAGTAACAAACGACGACGGCGTTCAAGCCCCAGGCTTATTGGCTCTCGCGCAGGAGGTGCGCAAACTCGGCAAAGTGACCGTGTTCGCGCCCGATAAAAACTGGTCGGCATCGGGACATGTAAAGACTCTTGATCGTCCACTGCGCGTGCGCGAAACGACTCTTGCAGATGGATCAGCCGCGTTCACATCCGACGGCGCGCCTTCGGATTGCGTCGCGTTGCCATTGCTCGGCTTGACTGATCCTGTTGATTTGGTCGTTTCGGGAATCAACCCTCACGCGAATCTGGGGCATGACATCACCTACTCAGGAACTGTCACCGCCGCAATGGAAGCGGTGATTACAGGTGTAAAAGGAATTGCCATTTCGCTTGATTCACCCGAAGGGCACAAAGGCGCGTTGGATTATTCCACCGCCGCAATCGTCGCGCGCCGCGTCGCGGAACAAGTCATCGCGGATGGATTACCTAATGGTGTTGTGTTAAATGTGAATGTGCCTTACTTGAAAGAGAATGATCTCAAAGGATATATGATCACGCGCCAGGGATTGCGCGTCTACCGCGACGCTTTAGATTCTCGTCTCGACCCGCGCGGCAAAGCCTACTATTGGATCGGCGGCGAAGCGCCCACTGGCATTGACGAACCCGGCACCGACTTCGGCGCGTTGCGCGCGGGTTGTGTCTCCATTACGCCGTTGCAATTGGATTTGACGAATTACAAGGCGATAGATGTGTTGAAGAAATGGAAATTTTGATAGTAATCCGTTGGTTGAGTAGGCGGCGTTCGCCCGCCGTATCGAAACCAACGAGTTGGATTCAAACAATAGATAACTTGGAAACGTGGTGGTTTCGATACGACACTCGCTTCGCTCGTGTCTACTCAACCACCGATTGATAAACAACAAGGAAACCTCATGCCCTACCTCGCCTCAGACACTCGCTACGACTCTTTGACCTACAACCGCACAGGCAACAGCGGACTCAAACTTCCACAGATCTCGCTTGGTTGGTGGTACAACTTTGGCGGGGTGGACAAACTCGAAAACTGTCGCGCGATTGCGCGCCGCGCCTTCGATCTCGGCGTCACACATTTTGATCTCGCCAATAATTACGGTCCCCCGCCCGGATCTGCGGAAGAAAATTTCGGCACATTGTTCAAACAGGATTTTCATCCGTATCGCGACGAACTCATCATCTCCACCAAAGCTGGCTACGATATGTGGCGCGGTCCATACGGTGAATGGGGTTCGCGCAAATATCTGCTCGCCAGTCTCGATGCATCCCTCAAGCGCATGGGTCTCGATTATGTTGATATTTTTTACAGTCACCGACCCGACCCCGACACGTCTCTCGAAGAGACGATGGGCGCGCTCGACTCCGCCGTCCGCCAGGGCAAGGCTCTTTACGCGGGCATATCAAGCTACAGTCCAGAGATGACGCGTGAGGCGGCGCGCATTCTCCGCGCGATGGGCACGCCGTGCCTCATCCATCAACCTTCATACAACATGTTCGATAGATGGATTGAAAATGGATTGCTGGATGTTTTATCCGATGAAGGAATCGGTTGTATCGTCTTCTCGCCTCTCGCGCAGGGACAGTTGACCAGCCGCTACCTGAACGGGATTCCATCTGACGCCCGCGCCAGCAAAACTGAACGCGTCTGGCTTACGCCCGATCACGTGAAAGCGAATCTTCCAAAAGTTCAAAAGCTCAACGAACTCGCCCAAGCCCGCGGACAATCCCTCGCCCAAATGGCAATCGCATGGGTCTTGCGAAAGCCAGCAGTCACTTCTGCATTGATCGGCGCGAGTAGTGTGAAGCAACTCGAAGATAATCTCGCGTCACTGAACAATTTGAAGTTCAGTGATGATGAGTTGGGTAAAATAGAGAATATTTTAGAATGATGCCGCTGGTTGAGTAGCCTGAGGCGACAGCCGAAGGCGTATCGAAACCAGCAAGTAACAAAATAACTTTGCTTACATGGTGGTCTCGGTACGGGCTTCGCCCTACTCGACCACCAGAGTTGGAATGAAAGAAAAGAAAATATGTCCTTCCTCAAAAACCTGTTCAGTGGCGCAACTGCCAAACCCGAAAAAAAGTATTACACCTTCCACGTGAAATGCAATCGCTGTGGCGAGATCATCGAGGGCCGCGTGGATTTGGACGACGACCTCAGTCTCAACGACGAAGGCAACGGCTACCTTGCCCGCAAAGGATTGATGGGCGGCAACCGATGCTTTCAGCAAATCGAGGTTGAATTAAGGTTTACGTCAACACGTGACATGATCGAGCAGGAAATCAAAGGCGGGGCGTTTGTCAAATAATTCGTAGGGGCACAGCGGGACGGATGATCGTCAATGTCTTTTATGGATTCGCTATGCCCCTACCAAGGAATAAACCATGCGCTACACAACCCCTCCCAACCAGCAAGCCTATTACGAACAAGTCTGGGGACTTGTTCGCCAAATTCCGCGCGGAAAGGTGGCATCGTACGGGCAGATCGCGCTGATGCTCCCTCCGCCGAATGGAGTGGAGTTCGAAGCGTACAAAGCATTCGCTCCGCGTTGGGTAGGCGGAGCGATGGCGGCTTGCCCCGATGATGTGCCGTGGCAACGCGTCATCAACTCGCAGGGGAAGATCAGTCCTCGGCCAGGAGGGGCGGAAAGGCAACGCATCTTATTGGAAGAAGAGGGTGTTATATTTCTAAAGGAAAAAGTTGATTTGAAAAAGTTCGGATGGAAAGGTTCTGATGAAGCAGATGAACCGAAACAGAGCGCTCTTTTCTAACGCGACTCGGCAGCGGTGATTTTCTCCAGTGACTAAAATTCAGCTCTCACAGTGAAAGGATAATTAACAGCCATGCTCCCATTCAACATCCGCGACGCGTTGCTTTGCCTTACATTTCTTGTCGGTGCAGGCGCTGGGATATTAATCATCTCACGGCAACACAAAAAAACCGGCGGCTTGATGCTTGCTGGTTTTCTTCTCCTGGGTTTAGACCCAATCGCCGAAGTGCTCATTCTTAGCGTATTGATGGGCAACTACAGTGGTGACAACTACCAGACATTCAACTGGGCTTACGTGTGTATCAGCACACTGGTAATCATACTAGGCGTGGGGTGTCTCATTGCGGCGATATTTTCTGCTATGAAGCCCATAAGAGCCGAGACAGGTAATGAGGTAATAGAGTCTCCCAACTCTTGAAAGAATCGCCTTATTAGCTCCACAACCGACTTGTTCAAAGACAGTTTGAGCGTTACTTCCCCCGACGATGTGCCGTGGCAACGCGTCATTAATTCGCAGGGGAAGATCAGTCCGCGCCCAGGAGGGGCGGAGAAACAGCGTATCCTGCTTGAAGAAGAAGGAATTGTGTTCGTTAAAGATAAAGTTGATTTGAAGAAGTTTGGGTGGAGAGGATTGGATGAAGCCGATGAGCCAAGGCAAGAAAATTTGTTTTAGGCAAATTTCCCTTATCATCGCGTGTTGAGATAAAATCCTGCCAGATTCTCTATTAGAAATTGGAGATACAGGATGCCTAAGAGGTATAACCGCGATAACTGGAATAGCACAAAGGTAGAAGTACGTTTCAATGGAATTCGACGCATACTACCTTTCTTGCCCTATTATGTGGGGGATAGAGTCAAATTTCATTTTAAAGCGACAAGATTAAGTCCAGAGGCGCAACACCTAACTATGTCGGCTATTTGGGAGAAGTTGCCTCAATATGAAAAGCCAATCCTGTTACCTGGTTTACAAAGATCGGCTGATGATATGGTAATGGAGGCAGATTGCGAGGGCGAAATAATCACTGAGCAAGGAAACACTTCATATTATTTTGGGCATTTGAATTATTTTGGGGATGGCTTTCCCATGATTACGGCGGAAGTGATTCACACGGACAAACAATTACTTTCCGTAATGATGGTATTGTTTGGGGCAGTATTAAGTTGTATCGTCGGAATCCTGCTTTGGCTCTTGGGGTTTATTACCATAAAACCGTTTTGGGAGATTTGGATACCATGACAGACTCAAATATCCCTACATCATGTGGATCTAAAACCACTTGAACAGAACTTGAACGGAGTAATCATGTTACGCATGAGTTCTACATTTATCCTTATCGCAATGCTAGTAGGATGCACAAGTACGCCCGTATCACCAACCGAATCACCAGTCATCATCACTGAACCAACAACTGTTGAACAATCTGGGACAGGCGAGCCTTCAACAGGATCGCCGATCACACAAAATACAATCCCACCTGAAGATTACACCATTCAGGAATATCCAGTCCCGGCCGGATCTCACCCACACGATGTCGCGCCTGCGCCTGATGGAACGGTCTGGTACACCGCGCAACACGTAGGTGCGTTGGGTCGGCTTGATCCAGTCACTGGCGAGACGCATCACATTCCGCTTGGCTCGGGTTCCGCGCCGCATGGAGTCATCGTCGGTCCCGATGGTGCGCCGTGGATAACCGACAGCGGCTTGAACGCCATCGTCCGTGTTGACCCGCAAACGGAAGAAGTTCAAGTATTCTCATTGCCTGCAAGCAGTGGATACGCCAACTTGAACACTGCTGTTTTTGATCATAACGGCATACACTGGTTCACAGGTCAAAGCGGAATCTATGGTCGGCTTGACCCGTCAACAGGCGATATGCAAGTCTTCGATGCGCCGCGCGGGCGCGGTCCTTATGGGATCACGGTAACGCCCCGGGGTGTGGTCTACTATGCTTCGTTGGCAAACAGCTACGTCGGTCGAATCGATCCGATCACGGGTGAGGCGTCCGTGTTAGAGCCGCCCACAGCCGGTCAGGGCGCGCGGCGCGTTTGGTCCGATTCGCTCGGTCGGGTTTGGGTCAGCGAATGGAATTCGGGTCAGGTCTCGGTGTATGATCCCGCGAACAATTCGTGGCGCGAGTGGAAACTGCCGGGGAACCGGCCTGAAACCTACGCGGTGTATGTGGACGATCAGGATATCGTCTGGCTGAGCGACTTTGGATCGAACTCCATCGTCCGCTTCGACCCGACCCTTGAGCTGTTCACCGCTTACGAACTGCCAAGCCCGAACGCGGCAGTCCGTCAAATTTTGGGCAGGCCCGGCGAAATCTGGGGAGCCGAGTCAGGCACGGATAAACTTGTTGTGATACGAACAGGTTCGCAATAAGTTTATCTTCCCGCCAATTCCACAACCAGCGTATCCATAGCCAACTCCAAAGTGAGTTGGCTTTTCGTTTGGCTCATTTCAAGACAAATCATTAAAAATCCGTGTAATCCGTGGTTGAATTCTTAAGTTTAGAGTCAAGTATGTTTTGCTTCTAACGCCTTGTTAGCCACCAGTAATCTGATAAATCTGTATCAGATTCCCGCAGGTATCGTTGAACACCGCCGCGGTGGTCATGCCCATGTTCGTCGGCTCCATCGTAAACTCCACGCCGAGCTTTTGCATTCTTTCATACTCGTTCTGGATATCGCTGACCTGGAAGGCTGTGAACGGCATTCCATCCTTAACGAGCGATTCCTTCAGTGCTTTCATGGCGGGATAACTGGCATTTGGCTCAAGCAGTAACTCGACACCGTCTGGTTCTTCCGGCGAGACCACGGTGATCCACCGCGCGCCATCTCCAAGTGGAATATCGCGCTTTGTCACAAAGCCAAGCATCTCTGTATAAAACCTCAAAGCCTTATCGTAATCTTCTATGGATACACTAGCAAGTTTGATTTTCATATTATTCATCCTTTGGTCAAAAGTTGGGTGGCAGCACTGCAACCGAGTTGACGGAACTCACTGGGGCTGAGACCAAACTGTTGTTTGAACGCCTTGCTGAAAGCCGCGTGGGATTCATACCCAGCCGCACGCGCCACCTCGGTAATATCCACGGCGCCCATGCGGAGTTTGCGCCCCGCGCGTTCCATACGCAGACGGCGGACATAACTGACCGCGCTCTCGCCCACCCGCGCGGTGAAGACGCGATGGAAGTGCGGCACCGAGAAACCAGCCACTTCCGCCAGCACCTCCCGATTCAGCGGTTCGTGGATGTGCACACGGATGTACAGCATCACATCCTCGATGGTCTCAGAATATTCCTCAACAAGTTGCGTATTAGTTACCATGGGCAAAATATAGTATATCAAAACACTTGTTCGCTACTCCAAATGTATCATGATGTTGAACCATGTCACTCTGAGGGAGCGATAGCGACCGAAGAGTCTAAGACTGTAACGACAGAGACCCTTCGCTGGTGCTCAGGGTGACAAGCCTAGCGAATCACAACGAGACAGGATTCATCACAGCCCCATTGTGATTCGTCTTTATCAATAAAACTGTAGCTCCAACGAAATGTTAGTCACATCTAGCTGCTGCGTTCGTAAAGCGGATGGTTTGCATTGACCTGTAACAGATCCCAGAGATTTCCATATAGGTCTTCAAAAACGGCGACCAGTCCATACGATTCTTCTTTTGGAGGTCTGATGAATTTTATGCCTTTGGAAATCATCTCGTTGTAGTCCCTCCAAAAATCATCTGTGTTGAGAAAGAGAAATACTCTTCCGCCTGTTTGATTGCCAATAAAAGACTGCTGTTCGGGTTTTGAGGCTTTGGCTAAAAGCAGTGTGGTTCCAGTGGGGTTGGGTGGAGAAACGACAACCCAGCGTTTATCCTGTTCTGGCTGATATGTATCTTCGATCAGCGTAAAGTGCAGCTTCTCAGTATAAAAAGAGATTGCTTCGTCATAGTCTCTGACAACAAGTGCAATATGGATAATTGACTGTTTCACGAGCGTCCTTCTATTCACCCACATACTTCGCATGGACTGCCTTGTACCTCAGCAATTCACCAAGCAACCCCAGCGTGGAGCCGAGTACTTTTTGCATAGTCATGGAGGGACTTGCCACATAATTCCCATGCTTGATGGCAGTCCTAATAGTCGCGGACTGTTGCAGCAGTTTGGCAAATCCCTTGAGGCGAATTCCATCGCGTGCCATGCCTGTACGTGTTGCAAAGATTCCCAAAATATCCTGCACCGCAGCGGGACTTGGATGCTCAAAGCGGTCACGCTGACGATAGACAAGTTCTTCTGCGGTGGCATTCCAAGGGTGGACATGGAAATGACTGGGTTCCACAACAAAGGACTCGCCCGCCTTCGCAATTTTTTCATTTCCATCGAGTTTATATTTGGCGGCGCCTTTGATGATCTCGAAGGTTTCTGTCCATGTTTGGTGGAGGTGTTCTCCCAGATCGGAGCCAAGTTTGGAGTAGCGGGTGACCTCCAACAGCCAGCCCATTCCGTTTGTTTCTGCGTCGCTTTCGAGAACGATCGTACGGGTTTTGGTGGTGGGATGTTCAAAGGTGAACCCTGCTCGTATCATGTCGAATGCTCCTTGCGTGGATTGGTGTAGCTGAGATTATACATTCCCTTTTAGGAAGTTGACTCTTTATAGAATCAAAAACGGGACTGCGCCTCGTCCACAGTCCCGTCTTGTCTAAGTTTTATGTTAGTGCAATCAACTCGCTTGGCTGTATGATAGTCAGCATCGGTGGCTGAAAATCCTTTGGGTTGCGAGTGACAAAGTAATCTGCTTTGCATTGCACCGCCGCAATCATCTGAACGGCGTCTTCAAAGTCACGATACGCGAGACTCATTGCCTGCTCAATCGTGGACTGGTCAATTTTGGCAACGGAAAGGAATTGCAAAAGGTTGGTGATCGTTGCACGCGCCTTGGCAGCGGACTGGTCTTTTGAAACCAGATAAAAAAGAGTCGTCAACGAGTGTGGCGCAATGAAACCTTGAAGCTTTCCTGTTTCTGCATATGCCAGCAGTTGAGCGGACGCCTCATAAAATGGCTCGCGGTTTTGCAGAACATCGAGAATGATATTGAGGTCGAAGAAAGCTTTAGTTTTTGCCGCCATACTTGGCATCCAAATGTTTTCTGTAATCTGCTACGGAAATGTTTTTTGAAAGTGTGCCTGAAAGCCTGCGCACAATTGGCGCATCTTGCAGTATCTCCATCGACGCGGGCATGCGACGTAGATATTCACTGATCAGGTTTGTGACGGTCGTGTTTTGCTTGCGCGCGTATCGTTTTGCGTTTTCCAGCAATTCACGCGGCAGGCGGACGGTTAGTTTTGTCTCTTGCATGGTTACCTCTTTTGCCGTGCAGAATATCAGTTTTTTGTACGGCTGTCAAGCGAGTTCAATTCCCTCACCCTGCCCTCTCCCAGTGGGAGAGGGGGACACGTCCCGCCAAAAAGCCGACAGTATCCGGGTGAGGGAATTTTCTCCCCCAAAATCCGACGTTGACGTAAACCGAATCCGCATAAATAATTTTAGTTGTCGTATTTGGGGGACATGTACCCGAGCGGAGCGAGTGGTAGATGTCCGAAGGACAGAGGGGTCGCATTGCGCTTCACCCACAGCCCCATTTTTGTTTTGTCGCCGTGTTAAGATACAGACACTGAACTTTGAGCCTCAGCCATAGCGGATGATATTACATCATCCTTTACGCCCTTTTTTTTGAGGCTCTTAATCAACGCTGAAATTTCCACGCCGCCTTCAAGACGTTCAAGGTCTGTTCGCAAACCTTGACCAATGTATGCTTTAACCAAAGCCTGATAACCAGAAAAGCCGAGCATGGGCGCAACCCGTTTCAAGTCGTCAATCACATCATTAGGGATGCGAATGCTAACCATGGTCAGCGGGCGGTCTTTTTTTAATCGTTGGGCAAGTTTATTGATTTTCATAGATTTCTCTTTCTGCTTTTGTAACGGTTCGGGCGGAAATGATGCGAATGCTCTCGTCACGCATCACATATACGATGTAAAGCAATACCCAGGCGGTGGTCAAACCGACAATTCTTTCTCGAAGTTCAGTTCCGACAATCTCATCGTCGAGATAACAGACAAAGGGGTCGAAAAAAGATTCACAAGCCAGTTCAAAAGTGACATTATGCTTGCGAAGATTGACAGCCGCCTTTTTGCTGTCCCACTCAAAGATAACATCATGAAATGTGTATTTGACCTTCATTGAAAACAGTATATCGGCTTGTATATATTATGTCAATACACTCATGTACAAAGACCCTCACGATGCCCTCTCCCAGCGGGAGAGGGGGAGTCATGCCGACGAAAAGCCGTCACAATCGGAGTGAGGGAGTTCTCCGACATTGACGCAAACCGAATCCTCATAAATAATTTTGATTGTCCTATTTGGGGGAGATGTCCGAAGGACAGAGGGGGTCGAACTATGCTTCACCCACAGTCCCGTCTTGTTTCAATGCAATCCTTGCTGTTAGCAGGTTTCGTTATGATCTGTCTACTCTAGCCATTCTATTCCATACTTTTGAGATATTTTCTTGTGGGTTGCATCGTCAAGAGTATCTGTTTCCTGCGCTACAGCCAACTCATCAAAGAAATTCTCCAAGCCGCCAGGGATTGCAATTCCCAAATATCTCGATAGCGTCTTCAAGGGATTGTGAAGTGCGTGGGGAATATGTTTTGGCAGATGAGCCACACCGCCCGTGACAGATTGTAATTTTTGATCGCCGAGTCTGATCTCGATTGCACCTTCCAAAACATAAACAACTTCATCTTCGTAGCTATGCACATGGAGACGGTTTCCGCTTTCAGGATCAAACTCAAATTCAAAAAGATAATATGCGCCACTGGTTTGTTGATGTGTAAGCTTGTGTGTAACCCCCAGGAATTTCAATACCCTGCCCGGGTCTGGCGGAACGACGATGGGTTGCGGATCATCGAATTTCATAACCTTCTCCTTACATGCGGAATTATATTTCCTTTACCGACAGCCTGTTTTCGTTTGGATGTGTATCTCCAGATGCGGTTCTCCCCCAAATCCGACATTGACGCAAACCGAATCCGCATAAATAATTTTATTTGTCGTATTTGGGGGACGTGTGCCCGAGCGGAGCGAGTGGTAGATGTCCGAAGGACAGAGGGGGTCGGACTGCGCTTCACCCACAACCCCGTTTTCGTTTGGACATT
>Ga0247727_10006105_pt1 | contig 23849 bp, 16 predicted proteins | sample WisWelCaveWW1625_FD_202498 | JGI IMG/M metagenome (GOLD analysis project Ga0247727, IMG submission 202498) | Biofilm microbial communities from Wishing Well Cave, Virginia, United States - WW16-25 | ecosystem: Environmental > Aquatic > Deep subsurface > Groundwater > Cave microbial mat | place... | reverse complement strand
CATACCCGGCGAGTCGCCCCATGCTGAGTAACTTAATGACCGTGTACGACCAGCACAACAAGCCCGTCATGTAGAACGCAAACGGGAGAAAAAACGTGTAGCCCATGCCGAACTGAAAAATCCACCCAATGCCGTCTGCCGCCTTACGAATGTTATTGGCCATCCCAGGGTCATACCGATTGAGCAGATAATCTAAGAACAGCATCAGAGTAAACACGGACCCGGCGGTCGCCCAAAACCAGATGGCACGGCGGCGTTGCCGTTGATTGCGCGTCCGAAACGAAACGCCCCGCCCATAGGCCCACATCACCAGGATGCTGGACAAGACCAATAGCCCTTCACCCCCGCGATGGGCCTCGTACACGAAGGGCGGGGCCGCCACGGTTCCGATAAAACTATAGATGGTGGACATGATCTGATAATACAACCAGCCCCCGACCCCCAGGAGATAGGTGATGCCCATGGCGCGATGCGACCATTCGGTGTGGGTGGAAAGGTATTCCACCATCAGACAGATCAACACGACCAGCGCCACGAAGTTATAAATTGCAGACCCCAGGAAGGCGGGCGGGATCAACAAGAAGCCCACCGTGAGAAGCAACAGGAGCGCGACACAGGGAGGGACGATCATGTTCGATCCCACAAACCCACGACCGGCCATCCGATTGATGCCCGCCACACCCAGGGCAAGAAACAGCAGAATTGCCACGACATTGAGCAGCCACTGCCCGATCTGCGTCAGTGCCGTGAAGGTCGGGATAATCCACTCATGCGCCTGGGCCAGCTTGCTGAGATGCATCCCTAACCGCGATACGAGCCGATACAGGATCAATTCCGAGAAGGCGACAATCAGGACGAGCTTGATCGTGTACTGAAAGAGAAGGGATTGATCGCCGATTTTCCCCGTAATCCGATCGATGGTGGGATTCGTGGTCATCATTCCATACACTCTTGGGGGATATGCGAATTATACTGACCGGGGAAAAACAGGGTCAACGTCGTACGGGACAAGCTCATCACGACCCCGCCGGCTGCGGCACGCGCACTTCCTGGGCCTTTGCCCTTGCGATATACAGCAATCCATCGGCCATCGAGTAGTTGAACGGCAATTCGCACACGACTTCGCTGACCTTTTCGTAGACATGCTGATACAGGCGCTCCGCTTCTTCCGGCGTCATGCCTTCCGACACTTCATAGAAGAAGCCTAGGCTCAAGTCCTCTGCCGACGGGCGCATGATGCGCCTGATTCCATAGCCGCCAGGGTCGCTCATGATCGGCGCTTCTTTTTCCAAATCGAAGAGGCACGGCTGACAAGAGAACCCATACGATCCGTGAAGCCGCTCATTCTCCACGATAAAATTCATCGTCTCCAGGGCTTCTTCTTCCTTCTCTGTCGGGAACCCCACAATGATGTAGCAATGCACCGCGATTCCCAGGTCGACGCAATCGCCGGCAATGCGCCGCACCCATTCCTGCTTGATCCCTTTCTTCATGAAGTCCATCACGCGTTGATTGAAGGACTCCAATCCGAACACGATCTTCAGGCACCCGGCATCCCGCATCGACGCCAGGAGTTCACGGGTGAGATGCTTCTCGAATCGCATCTCACAGGTCCATTTGATATCCAGCTTCTTGTCGATGATCTGCTGGCACAATCGTTTGGTCGGCGATAAGGCAAAGCACTCGTCGGTAAAGAAGAAGTGTTGGGTCCCATACCGCTGTGTGAGCCATTCCAATTCCTCGACGGTTCGTCCCGGTTCTTTCTGCCTGAAGTTCTGGTGATCCAGCGTGAGGGCGCAGAACGCACAATCCTTGTAGTAGCACCCTCGTGAAAACTGCACGGGCAGCACCGGCTCCGGCGACAAATACAGTCCGAGCGGGAAGCCGTCGTAGTTGGGGGCCGGCAACTGGTTGATGTTTTCAGAATAAAACGGCTGGTTGACCGTAATCTTCCCATTCTGGCGATAGATCAGGTTTGGGACTTTGCTGAAATCTTTTTTTCCATCCAATTGATTGACGAGTTCGAGCAACGCGGTCTCGCCCTCGAACACGATGATATCGTCGGTCAGATCGAATAGACTCGGGCAGCGACGCACGTTGTCGACTAATCTGGTGAAAATGCTCCCGCCAATGGTCAAATGGATGTCGGGGGTGGCTTCCTTGATCAAACGACAGAGTGTCAGACCAGGGATAATCTGCGAGGTCGCCGTAATCGACACGCCGATCAAGTCCGGCTGGTCACCGACAATCGACTGAATGAAGTGTTTACGGAAGAGTTGAATGTAGGGGTTCTGGGATTCATCCCTGATGATCTTCATCAGGTCTTTGGATGAATAAATGGAATAGCTGCCGAACTGATTGTCTACGACCGTCAGTCGGGTCGGGAAATAGAGTGTAGAGAGCACCTCTAGCCATTTGTCGATGAGAAAGAGACTTTCCTTATAGGATTCGAGATCGTAGAAGCCCTCCCCGCGGAGGGTCTCCTTGGCCGGCTCAATCTGATCAATGAGATACTGAAAGCGGTCCAGCGACTCCACAACTCTCGCCAAATGCTCGGCACTTCCCGGTCCGGTTTCTCCGGTTCGTTCCCGCTCAAGCGTGCGCTGTTTATCGACCAAATCCTGATAGAGCTCCGCCCCATAGGATTGGGTGACCACCCTGTCTAAGAGCTCAATCCCAAGATCGCGCTGGGAGACGTCGGGTGCGCCACCCTGAGCCAAAAACCCCTTCAACGATGGGAGGCTCAGATAGGGCTGTGACGGATGCCACGTTGGAGGAAAGAGCAGTGAAACCTTCATGCCGATTCACCACCAACTTGGGGGAAAATACGATGAATTCTCAATAAATTTAGACTCTTTTTATACATGCCGGGATCGGCCAAATGCAACCATCGGAGACCCCTCGCTTCCCCTGGCAGGACGTGTTATCCGGCTCGCGGCTCTCCTTGTGGTTCCCTTGAGTTCCTGAAACTAGGTTCCAGAAGACCTGCACCTCCTAGGCATTGCCCATGCCGGACGCACAAACAAAAACGGGGAGTCGTCCTTTCGGAAGGCTCCCCTCAACGAGCAAATGGTCCTATCGTCTACTGCCAGCTGGCGGCCAAGACGGTCTGCACCTCTTGCGGCCGTTGATCGATCGCCTGATCCCACGTGAGGCCCGTTTGTTGCGTGAATCCCGCCATCGCTTGAATGAGCTGATCGACTTGCGTGTTGAGCAAGGTCTGCCCGTTCCCGGCCTGAATCGTCTCGATCTGTTCGCGAGTGCCGACATACCAGTTCCGCACGGTGATCTGATCGGACGAGCCATGAATCGTAAGTCTCAGATCGTTAGCCTGCCGGCTGATGACGAGATCCAAGGGATTGATCGTCGCGCCAAAGAGCGTGCGGTCTTGGTTCCCTGGGAACGGATCGGAATCACCAATCATATCTTGGCCATCACCTCGTGAGAAGTTGTAGAGATCGTTGCCGGACCCGCCCGTCAGGGTGTCGTTGCCGGTGCCGCCGGTAAACTTATCGGCGCCGCTGCCGCCTGTGAGCGTATCGCTCCCCGCCCCGCCGAGCAGCTGGTCATCGCCCGAGCCCCCGTCGAGCGTATCGGTGCCGTCACCGCCGTTCAGGACATCGTGCCCGCTACCGGCATTCAGCACGTCATTACCGAGGCCTCCAAGGAGCTGGTCGTCGCCGCTCCCACCCAGAAGGCTGTCACTGCCCTCCCCGCCATCCACCCGGTCGTTCCCGGAGCCGCCATCGATGGTGTTATTCCCGCTGTTGCCGACGAGTACATTGTTCGCAGAACTGCCGGTGCCGCTGAGGTTCGTCGTGCCTGTGAGGGTCAGGTTCTCCACGTTGGCGCCCAAGGTCCAGGTAACGGAACTCACGACGGTGTCGGTGCCACCATTGAGATGCTCCACGACCGTATCCCCGGCCCCGACGAGATAGGTATCGTTCCCCCCACCCCCAGTGAGCACGTTGATGCCGCTGTTGCCCATCAAGGTATTATCCAGTACGTTGCCGGTGCCGTTCAGATTGGCCGTGCCGGTGAGCGTGAGATTCTCCACATGGGCGCCAAGGGTAGAGGTGATGCTGCTCTGCACCGTATCGGTGCCTTCGTTGGCCAATTCAGTTACGACATCGCCGGAAACATCCACGATGTAGGTGTCGTTGCCGGTCCCACCCTGCATCGTATCGGTGCCCGTCCCCCCGTCGAGCTGGTCGTGGCCTTGCCCGCCATTCAGCGTATCGTTGCCGGCCAGACCTATGAGGGTATCGTCACCCCGCCCACCGGTCAGTAGATCGTTGCCGGCGGTGCCGATCACGGTCTGCGGGCGCGGGCCTGAAATGGCGAGCGTGAAGAGATCGGTTGCACTGAGATTTCCGGTATCGGTGGCGGTCACGGCAATTTGGAGACTCCCGGCATCGCCCGCGCCTGGGGTGCCGCTGAACGTGCTCGAGCTCGGATTGAAACTCAACCACGCAGGCAGCGGGCTTCCATCGGCGAGTGTGGCGCTGTAGGTCAGGATGTCGCCATGAATGAGATCCGCATCGGCGAAGGTCGTGTTGGGGACCGTAAAGGTAAAGGCCGAATCCTCCGCTGCGGTCTGATCGGCCATAGGGTTCGCGACCGTCGGCGCATCGTTGGTATTCTGGACCGACAGCGTGAACCCGGCAGATGTGCTCAGGGTCCCCTGATCGGTGGCCGTGACCGTAAGCGCGAGCGTGCCCACATCGCTGTTGAGTGGTGTGCCGCCGAATGTGCGGGTGGTGGGATCGAAACTGAGCCAGGTCGGTAAGGCAGTTCCGTCGGCGAGCGTGGCGCTGTAGGTCAACGTGTCACCGTGCACCTGATCCACATCTACAAAGGTGCCAGCCGGCACCACAAAGCTAAACGCCGTATCTTCCGTCGCCTGCTGATCGGCCGGCGGGGCCACCACCGTCGGCGCTTCATTCACGTTTGCCACGGTGAGGCTGAAGACATCGGACACGGTCAGGTCCTCGCGATCCGTTGCTGTCATCCGCAGATCGAGCGTCCCGACCTGGGCATCGTCCGGCGTCCCGCTGAATGTCGCAGTTGCCGCATCGAACGAGAGCCATGCCGGCAGGGCCGTGCCATCGGCCTGACTGGCGCGCAGCGTGAGCACATCGCCGGCATCTTCGTCGGTAAACGTATCAGCAGGCACGACGAGAGTGAACGACGCATCCTCCTGTACGGTCTGATCCGCCAGAGGCGCCGCAAGCGTCGGCGCATGGTTGACAAACGGGGGAAAGAAATCGGCCAGATTCACGGTGCTGCCATCGGCGAACGTCAAGTTCTCGACTACTAACGAGCCGGTCGCGCCGGTCGGATCGAAGTTCGTCAGACGAAGCGCATCGCCACCACTGCCGACCTGAATCGTGAGTATGCGCGCGGTGCGATCTTCCGTGTATACGAGATCGCCATTCGCAATGCCGGCGCCGAACTGAATTCGGTTACCTTCTCCTGTTGCGGCGGTATCTTCAATGGTGTCGATCCTATCGCCCAGGTTGAAGACATAGGTGTCGTTTCCGGCCCCGCCGCGCAGCAGGTCATTGCCTGCGCCACCCCTGAGGCTATCATGGCCGTCGCCCCCAGCCAGCCCATCGCTGCCGCTGCCGCCGGTGAGCACATCGTTGCCTGCGCCCCCATCGAGTGAGAGGGGACCGGTCGCCGCCGATCCTGTAATCATATCGTTCCCGTCGCCGCCAAATGCGATCTCGATGCCGGCTGCCGCCACATTCAGCGTCACGCCGGCTACCCCCGTAACGATGACCTGATCGCTGCTGCCCGCCCCCCCGCTCACACTCGTATCGTCCGCATCGATGTAGAGCAGATCGTTCCCACCCCCGCCACTGAGCACATCCACCCCGAGTCCCCCGTTGAGGATGTCGTTGCCGGGGCCACCCGTGAGCGTATCGTTCCCGCCCAGCCCCTCTAACCTCGCTGCACCCCTCATGACATTATCTAACTCGTTGCCGATCCCGACTGCTCCACCTCCCCGCAGATTCTCGACGTTATCGGGCAATGTGTAGCTGACGGGGCTTCTGACCGTATCAATGCCCTCCCCCGCTGCTTCCACTACGACATCGCCAAGGCTATCGATCTCGTAGGTGTCGTTGCCGAGACCGCCAATCAACATGCTATTGCCCGTATTAAGCGATTCATGCGCGCTGAAGAGGAAATCATCCCCGTCATCGCCATATAGCATGTCGTATCCTTGCAAAATGTCGTATTCCCCTAAAGACCTCAGACTATCGTTCCCCGCACCGCCATGGAGCACATCGTCGCCCAACCAGCTTTCGAGCGAATCGGCGCCGGCACCCCCGTCCAGGATATCGTTTCCTCCGGCAGTGGCGTATCCCGGTTCGTCATCGCTCAACTGATCATTCCCGGCTCCGCCGAGCAACGTGTCGTTCCCGTTTCCCCCATAGAGTACATCGTTACCGTCATCACCAAACAGGACATCATTACCCATAACGGTATGAAGCACCGCATTCAGTGGATCGAAGGGGGAGAAAAGGTTTGCGTTATACTCACCGTACAACGTGTCATTTTCCGTTCCTCCGAATAGTATATCGTCCCCCTCACCGCCATACAGCACATCAATGCCGGCATCGCCATTCAACAGATCATTGCCGCCCGCCGCCCGATACTCGAGAGAATCGTATCCACCACCCAGGGCGACAATCCGCAGATCGCCAGAGAGTGTATCGTCCCCCTCTCCCCCATAAAGCACATCCGAACCATCCTGCCCATTCACAAGATCGTTTCCTGTCCCGCCAGACAGAAGATCATCGCCATAGAGACCAAACAACTGGTCCTGGCCCTCTCCCCCATCGAGCGAATCGTTGCCGCCGGCTTCCGGCGTCCCATTCTGGTACTGGGTTGTGTCCCCGATCAGCAGGTCATTACCTACACCACCAATCAACACATCGCTCCCCGCGGCACCATGCAGTTCGTCATCCCCCGCCTCGCCATCCAGATAGTCATCGAACCCTCCAGCGTTGTCGCCGGCAAACTCGTCGCCGTTGAGATTGTCGTTTCCGGCTCCGCCGAATACGATGTCGCGCCCCGCGCCCCCTTGGACTAAATCGTCCCCCTCGCCACCGTCGAGAAAATCGTTCCCGCCACTGGTCGACACCGCCACGTTGTCACCGAAAAGCTCATCGCCCCCGATTCCGCCGTACAATCGATCATGGCCCAACCCCCCGTAGATCTCGTCACTGTCACCTTCGCCATACAACTGATCGTCGCCCGCCCCGCTGATGATTCTGTCGTTCCCGCCACCGGCATGGATCAGGTTATTCTCGTCCCCGATCGCCGGCACCAGCTGCCCTGGGTTCGCCGTGGTCGCCGTATCGTTGGCATTATCGTCGAAGAACGCCGCGTACACCGGAACGAATCCCGTCGGGGTCGCGTCGTAGTGATCAATCTTCAGAAACTCCGTTCTGGTCTCAACGCCATAGTTTGGCTTATCTTCCAGGCGAATACCGAACCCTCCGGGCGTGTAGTTCTTGATGGTCATGAGGTTGTTGATGACGAGATCATTGCCGGAGTGTACAAAGGTAAACGTGCCGTCCATGCTCGTGTATGCGCCGGTGCTGCCTGCCGGGCGCAGGCCCCCCACGATCAGTTGCCCATCGTAGAAAAGCACGCCGCGCGGATCGGCATCGCTGATCACGTCCTGTCCATCCCCCACACGATAGACATACGTATCGAAGCCAGAACCGCCGAGCAACGTATCATTCCCGCCGCCGCCATTCAGCGTGTCCACACCGGCATTGCCCACCAGCAGGTCGGTCTGGCTACCGCCGGTCAGATTATCGGCACCATTGCCGCCCAGCATGAAAGCGCCCCGGTTTTGGGCATCGGCCACGTTTATGCCGCCCGACCCCGCTTGTACGTACCAGTCACGTAGTGTAGGCAGCAGGGATTGAATCAGTTGGCGTTCGTTGTCGGTAAAGGCGGTGGAGTTGAGGTAGTTCTGAAAGTACAGATTGTAGCCCTTGGCCTGGTCTAGTGTGGTGGCTACGTCAAGACGATCGAATTGGATACCGCCACTGCCGAGGCCCGCTGTGGCAAGGTCAGTAAAGAGTTCCTTGTTCGCGTTCGTGGCGTTGGCCGTGTCTTCGTAGTACATCTGCATCGCAAAGGCGGTCAGGGCATTGCTCACAAACCGGGTCAATGCTGTTGGATCGTCGGCCATCGTCAGCCCGCCATCCTGCGCCAACTTCCACAGGTCGTCGGTGAAGCGGGTGAGCATGGCGTCGGCTGTGGCTACGCCGGGCGCATTGCCGTTCTGATGGCGGACGAGGCGTTCGAGAAAGTTTTCATCGTCAGTATCTGTCGAAAACTCATACAAATTGTTATCAAAAACCATCCCCAACAAATCCGTCAGCTTGAACGTCACCTGTCTGAATGCATCGTTTTGCACAAAGGTCGCCAACAGAGATTGCGCGTGCAGGTCGAAACTTGCCCCGAACCAATCGGCTGGGCCGTGTGTCAGTGGGGTTTCTGCGCCGATGGAATCAAATGCATAGAAGGGGAAAGTGGATGAGGTGAATTCGCCTGTCACGCGGAAGGTACTAACCAATTCCGAATTGGGGATGCCGCCATTGGTTTCGCGCAGTTGCAAAAAATTAGTCAGTCCTGCCAGGTCAGCCTCGCTGTAGCCATGGGCAAGCAGGTCTGCTTTGAGATTGGCCGCAACATCCGGGTGCACTAGACTCAGTTCCGCTGAGTTCGCAAACGGGGCCTGGTCAAAGGTCACGGCCTGTTCACCGAAGAATACACCCATCAGAACGGCCAAGCCGCCTCCCAGGCTGTGTCCGGTGAAAGTGATCGTCGCATTGGGGTTAGCTTGGCGAACTTGTAGATAATACGCCGCAGCGTCATTGAGCTGAGCAGATCCGAACCCTGTAGCCAAACCAAAATTGGCAAAATTATCGACGGAGAAAAGAGCATCCGTGCCGGCATAGGAGATGACGATTTCAGTGCCAGCATCATTGATAAATGATGTCGCCTCAAAGCCACTGGATGAGGGTGTGAATGCGGGATTATTGGGCACATGGAAAAACTCGTTCCAACCCGTTGGGACAGAAAACCAATTGAAATCACCACGATTAGTTTGATAAGCCCGCCCTGCCATCAGCGCGTATTCGAGATTGGTTATCATAGTTTAGGTCCTGTCTTTGTGGTCAGCATTGGTTGATTAGGAAATTTACTTTTTGCCTTCTGTTGTATTATTTGGCGGAGCCATAGGAAACTGTGCCTTGGATCCCTCCTTGATAGGCAATCCATCTGGCCCAGTGGATTCCGGGCATCGCCCTTGGAGATCAATCGGCGTGCGGAGGATGGTCTTGTACTCTTTTTGCTTCAAGCTGCTGTTCAGTTGCTTGATAAGTTCCGCAGATACCAAGCTCTGACTGAGCAGTTTCTTTTCATCCGTTTTTGTACTGACGACCACATTGACTTCTTTGAACGCAGCCGGAAATTCTTCTAGTGCAATACGTTTCCAGTCATCGTCTTCATACTTGAAGAAAATATATGGCGGGTTCGGTCTCTCCCATTTGTTGTAGGCGTGGCAAAACGCGGCCTTGGTTGCGATATAAGGAACGCCATTCAGAACATCTAACAGAAGTAAATTCAGGTTGTCTTCATTGCCTCTCCCAAAATCGGTCTTCCATGTAACCGCCTTACTAGTACCCGGAATAGTGAATTTGATGTCGCTTATCGCAAGTAACTTGCCCTGCCCAATCTCACCATAGCCACCATAGGTGTGTGAACGATTAACAATCACCTTGCTACCGTCATGCAACTGCACTTCTTCTTTCCAACTCGCCCCGTCAAATCCATACGCACTCATGCTCACCCCCAAGGTCAATACCAGGCAGGTTGCCTTGCATAGCTGCAACAGCCCATGTCGGTCGCTCATGCCGCGCTCCTCTCGAATGAATTTCTGTAGCTGGCATCGTTGGCCGCATCGCCGCCATCTTTTCCATCTGCTTTGTCAAACCGTTCCCCAACCGTCTCGCCGTTGGCAGCATTGACTTGCCCAAGTAGCGTGAGCAGGCATCCGAACACGAACAGGCTTGCAATCTTATGCATGGTCACTCCACCCTCGAAATGGAAGTATTTCGGAATCCGTATTGGAAAAAAGCAACGCACCATACGGCATGTCTCCGTATCATGTCAAGACCAATTTCACGGCATAGAGAAGAAATAGAGGGACAGCAACTGTTTTGAATGTCAAGCATGCAGAGGTACCTCCGCATGCCTTGAAACATCCGGGCAGTCACCGACTGAAGATACGCCCAGGCTTCTTTATTCTGTGTCCCATCCTTGCGATGCGGGCTCCATGGCCCACGCAACTGTTCGGGCTTGTTCAGAATGTAGACGTGATGGGACCAAGAAACGTGGACACTCTACGTTTCCACCAGTTTCTGCGGACGTCCGATCGGTCGGAGGCTCGCATCTAGGCCCAACAGCTCCGCCGTCACAGCAATCCATGCTTCTGATCCAAACGGGGCGTTGCGATTCACGCTCCGTCGGATCCGCTGCATCCCCATGTCCGTCATCGGCTCGTTTACCCAGTTGAGCTACGGTTGCGGTCGTGTGACGGGACCCATATCACTCGTCGATTCCTGCATTTTCAATTGGACTTCCATATACCTTGGCACCTAGAATAAAAAAGATTGGGTTTTGCCGTCACTTTGGGGAAGGAGTGATGCTTATGACATTATTCGGGAAATCAATAGCCGTCGTGCTGACAGGAGTTCTGGTTATAGCAGTAGCCGTCGCACTGCCTCTTCTACCGGTACTTGGTGAAGGTGGTGCGCGGCGGGACGTTGTGCTTCATGAACTTGAGCGCAACGCCACGATCATGGATATGCTCTATCTGGTCGAGTTCGAGGCGACCCAAGCCGGAGCTCCGACGAGCCGCGAGCAGACGATCGATCTGCTCGACAAACTCGTCATCCCAACCCTCGAGAGTCTGGGGAAGGACGGCAAGGTCCGTGCAGGAGGCATCGTCGCCGGGGCCCGCGCCGGGGCCTTCGTGGTTGAAGCCAAGTCGAATGATGAGGTGACTGAACTCGTTCGTGCGCTTCCCGCCTGGGGCATCATGCAGTGGAAGGTGACGCCGCTCGAGACCTTCGCTCACCGGGCCGACCTCGAGAAGAAGGTGGTGCAGGGACTCCGCGCGCAGAAATAGTTCGGCGCGCCACTCCAGATCACGCTCAAATGAGAAAACCCCGGCCCGGCCTGACGCCGGACTGGGGTTTTCTCGTTACGCTATCACTCTTACCCCTAGGGGGAAGAGATGGTCTTTCCAGAGGGGCTCCCCTACTACAGTTTCAGGGTAAACCAGGTGGAGAGCGCCTTCATGCCGTTACGTTCAATGTTGTTACCGTCCCACACCGCGAACGCGATGGGCACAGACATTCCCGCCTTGAACTGGGTATCGTTGGCATCACCGGTTTCCAACGTGCGCTTCACCACCACGCGCCAGGTTGGACCAGTGTATCCACCACCCTTGACGGAACCAGAAGGTTCCCACACACCGTTTCCGATGACATCCTGATGCGCTTGCGTCGTAAGGGTGCTGAAGCCATTGGCATTCAGGTCCTCAACCGAGCTCACACGCAGCGTCGGGTCTGACATGATGTTGCCCGACCAGATACCAGGATTGAAGGGGCCAAGGCTTCGGCCGATTCGGTCCGGATAGGTCACGCCGCCTGCCGGCTCTTCGAAATAGTAGTCCCAGAAAATTCCAGGGTATTGGTCGTCCACATCCCAGATGCCCGCGCTATCCTTGCCGAGGTCCTTCTGCCACTCTGCGTTCCACCGCCAAATATTAGTGGTGCCGCCTGACTGGCCCATGCACTGGAAGGGCGGCGCTCCAGCCGTGTTGACTGGGAACATAATCGCCGCTTGATCTCGGAAGTCCTGGGGACCAATGGTCGTATCGTTTTTGGTTTGATCGCTCCACTCTATGCGCAAACCGAGGTCTTTGCCGTTGGTCATGGCTTTCACGAACACCGACTTCACCGAAATATTCGGGTGCATCGGCGTAGTGATCAGCTGCCCGCTCAACGGAACAATCACCCCAGGCACGCTCTCCCAGACCGGGTTCGCGCCATCCATCGGGATCGCTCCCTTGACCATCTTTGCCGGAATCGTAACCGGCTGGCTGACAGCCAACGGAACCTGCCCGATCGTCAGCATCACGCCCACGATCAACGCAGCGAGAAGAATGCCAAACACCACACGCTTGCTGTGTGTCTGCACTACTCTCATAGGATACTCCTCCTCTCGATTAAAAAAGTAAGATCAATATCGTGCCAACGATCAAGGCGGAGAGAGCATAGTGAAGAGGGCTAAAATCACGCCAACGATCAACGAAGCGAGAAGAATGCCGATCCTCATCAGCCTGCTCTGTGACTGCTTTAATTCTTTAGGCTGCTCTACATTTTTCATAGGATACTCCTCTTCTCTATTAAAAAAATCAAGAGCGATGGCCCAAGATAACTGCCGATAAACAACACATAGAGACCTTCATGAATACGGACAAAGGTTAGGCGGTTCCGACCGGCCCCTCCTCCTTGTCTTTGCCTTGATCCTTCTTGTCCAAAAATGATTCTGCGCCAACTTCGTTCAGCAACAGACTCAGTTCATTTCCCTGATCCTGCGCACCGCACTCATACGTCTGGCCTTCCGGTGAATTGAACGTCGCCGGGCGATAATCGGTTTCCGAGTAAGGTTGGGGAATGACGCCCAGGAACGCGGCTTCGAAATCCATCCACTCCGCCATCAAGTCCGCCACATGCTTGTACAAACCGGAAGCAGCTTTCTTGACCAACATCCGGCAAAACAGCGGGACCCACCGACCGATATGATTCTTGACAAACTTTTTCTGCGCGTCCAAGACGATCTGAGTCTTGTCCGCTCCATCGTGACAGCGGGAATAGGATTCTTTGTAGGCCAGGAAATGCATGAACTCGAATTCGACACTCAAATGATCCAGTCGCTCATGGATATCCTTGGACAATTCCACCCCGAACGCACGATAGAATCCGGCGATATCACCCATAACTTGCGATTGAGCAAACACGTGGTCGTTTCCGAAGAGCGTTTCGTAGGGAGGGCAATCGAGAGTGATGACATTACTGAACACTCGGCGATGCTCGGCCTGCAGATCGCTGAGTTGCCAGTTGACACATTCTGAGGCGACAACTTTCTCGATCTGATCGAATTGCTTGCGCAGCAACACCAACTTTTGCTTGGCCCGTTCACCCCCGATGCCGTCGAGCGCCTGGTCCAAGGCATCGACCGCCGCTCGCCCATCCTCGACGAACTCTCCGCATTGCACGTAATCAAGAAACTCATCGTCTTCAGGATAGAGCAGGCTCCACGACACAAGGAGATAGAGCTTACTGCGACTGAGGGCGCGTTCGACTGCGGGTGAATCTTTAATGGCCGGCGAAGTCGGAATGACCGCGGCCACGGCCGGAGAATTTGTTTGCGCCGGCTGTTTACTCGTCATGAGGATCAGCTCCTTGGTTTACCCTGTTGCCCACACGAAACTTCCGGGCATTTGAGGTCAAACCTTTGGCACAGGATCTTGTATGGTAGGTACGGGCCCAGGGGTTGTCAAGCGCGATCTTCCCCTTCGCAAAAGATAATCTAAGTCGGCGATTTCTCAAATTATTGTCCCTTGCGATACACACCATTTCTCTCCAATTTTCTTCTTGCACTCAGACCTGCTCTCGTGGGTCACGAGAGCGACTGCGTCAATAATCTAAACGGTGTGACTCGAATGGCCACATGATCGTTCACTGTCCGGCACACTTGTTCGCACAGCCCGCATCCGACGCAACGTTCAGTCGTCACAACAAGACGCTGCTTGTCAAAATCCATCGATAAGGCATCCGTGGGACATTTAGATACGCAGGCATGGCACCCCTGCTCTGCCGTGCAGACTCGGTGTGAAACAACCGCGAGCCCCATTCGTATCCGCGCTCGTCCTTCGACAGGGAGCAAGGCCTCGGTGGCACAGGCTGCAATGCAAGGCACATCTTCGCAGAGAAAGCACGGCATCTGATCCGCAAAAATCACCGGTGTCCCGTTCTGCGGATGGAACGTAATCGATCCGTACGGACAGACCTTGGCGCAGTCGCCGCATTTTGTACATCGCTCCAAAAAGAGTGCCTCGTCAGCGGCACCGGGAGGACGCAGCCAATCCGTCCGCACCGCTGGTGGAGCCGGTTGCTCCGGCACGACCTCTTGGTGTTTGGCAAATTCCTGTGCCGCTTTGGCAACGGAAACGACGGAATCCTTGAGGAAATCGCGACGTCCGTATGGCGAATCGGTAGCCACAGTGGTGCACCGTTACATGACGCCGTCGGCGCGTAGTTTGTAGACTTCGACGCAGCGATCGCAGGCCCCGAATTCGATATCCCAGCCAGGATGATTCTCGCGGATGAAATCGAGTACATAGGTCTCGATCTTGTTGCCCATATCCTCGACCCACGAATAGGTTGGGAACCGGCACAGAGGACAGGGAAATCCCGGCATCAACATGACCTTATTTTCTGTCTCCGGAACCTCGCCCCCCTCGACATCCACGGCACGGTCCATCACGCGCAAGGTGTCCGACGCCATCTCGATCAATTCCGAATGGGTAAAGAAACTCGTCTGCCACAACCCTTCGAACACCGATTTCAATTGCGGCGCGGGAATCTTGCGATACCAGGAACGAAACTCCTTGAACCGGTCTTCCTTCCTCAGCATCGGCTCTTTGCCGGCTACTGTCAGCCGACTGTCCACAGTGAGACTCCACAAGATGCGATAGCGTTGGAGAATGAGGGTTTCCTCACCTGGATTTTGCCCGACCTTGGTATCCGGATCGTACCCAAAGACCGGATCCAGCATGTCCGAGATATGCAACAACTCATGACGGCAATAGCGCGTGAGCGCAGGATCATAAAATCGACGTGGGATAAGCTTTATCCCGACGCCTTTCAACCCTTTTTCTTCGAACTCTCGAGCCAGCTCGTGTTCGACGGATCCCCACTTCCTGAGAATATCGACGCCTTCCTGATCTTCCTTAAGCACCCCCTTGACGAGCACGATTCCAACTCGCTCCTTCACCAAAGGATATTCGTTGAAGGCACCGCGGATGATATCGGAAAACCCCCAGGTCCCGAACATATACTGGTAGAGCTTCTTGAACTCACTCTCACGATCGTCGAGCGTAAACTTCTCGTAGATCGGGTCGGCTAGTTCGTGGAACTCTTTATAATAGGTGGGGTCGCCTTCCCGTTCCGTCTTTTCGACGAACGAGTCAATGACCTCTTGCAGCAATGCGGGCTGAAAACGAAGTTCCATACTAGTCCTGCTGGTGCAATCCGATCTGGCCGCTTCGGCACACCCAGATGGGGGCGCGAACCGGCTCTCATAGCCTGCTTGACTTGATGGCGGAGCTTCTCTTACGATCACCCCAAGCCGCCACCAATTATACTGGGCGAACCAGCCGGTTGGCAATCAAGCCTGTCGCCGTAGGCCGCTTCACGTTGTTCCAGTGCAAGGTTTATTAAACATGGTAGATCACACTGCTTCCCAACTTGCCCCCACTCCCTCCCCGCTCACGCCATCATTGTCGGGAACGGGCAGCACACCAGTCGATTTCCTCGAATACTGGAAGGCAGGGGCACGGGAGCTGACGGCGTTTCGCGGCCATTCGCATGGAGTCTGGTCGGTAGCCTTCGCACCGGACGGGTTGACCCTCGCCAGCGGAGGAGTCGACCGGCTCGTCCGCATGTGGGACATTGAAACCGGACGCCTCCTGCGCTCACTCAGGGGACACACAGCGGACATCCGATCCGTCATCTTCACGCCGGACGGCCAGACGCTGGCCACTGCCAGCGAGGACCGTACCATCCGGCTGTGGGATCCGAACACCGGCGAATCGAAGAAGCTCCTCTTCACACGCTACGACCACAATGTCGTCAGCCTCTCCCTCTCACCTGACGGCCTCATGCTGGCGCGCGGCAGCCACAACAAGGACATCAAGATCTGGGAAATCACCACCGGCACCGAGCTGATGACCCTCCTCGGCAAAGACCAGTATGACCACAACTGGTCTGTCTGCGTCGCCTTTTCGCCGGATGGAGTCCACCTCGCCAGCGGGATGGATATTGGCAAGATCAAGCTGTGGGAGGTCTTACCCAGCGGAGAGGAAAAGATCCTGCACAACGGCCACTGGAAGCAGCACGACGATGACACCAGTGAAACCAGGGGATACTTCGTCGAAGACGACGGTGGATTTCAAAAGCCGATGAGCTATTGGATCGGCGCAATGGCCTTTACCCCCGACGCCAAACTGCTCATCACCGGAAGCCGTGACCAAACGATCAAGTTGTTCGATATGCCGCACGTCGCGGAACAACGGACATTGAAAGGCCACACCGCCTGGGTGCGCTCGCTTGCCGTCACAGCGGACAGCAAGGTGCTCATCAGCGCCAGCGATGACGCAACGATTCGGTTTTGGGACCTGTCGAACGGCCGCTGCTTCAGAACGCTCAAGGCCCATACCGCAGGCATTCGAGGCATTACCCTGTCGCCGGATGGCATGAAACTGGCCAGTGCGTCATGGGATCGGACCGTTAAGTTATGGGAGGGGGGAGCGGAACCTCAAGAGTAACCTCACAACCTTCGCCATTCGCACCCGACAAATGCTCCTATCGGTGCTGGAGTAGCATGGCCCTTCCGCTCCAATGCTCCAGGGCATGCCACTCCCTGCCAGTAAGTCTTCAGCCAAAAAAAGGCGACAGGCCACACATAAGCCTGTCGCCTTAACGCTTCGCCACATTTTAATAAGCGACAGCAGAAGCCACAAAGTTTTACGAGCCGGTTTGGTAGATGGCAGGTCGGTAACGCGGTTTGGGGATAGGTTTGCGGGCCGCGCGAGCTGCTTCCAGCCAGACTTTCTTGGCCAATTGTGCCTGCTTCAAGGCGTCGGTCGGAGTTTTCCCGAAAGCAGAACAGGCGTCCAGATCGGGAATGTCCGCGATATAGCCCTTGTCCGCGTCGCTATAGAAGATGTTGATGTGATAATCCTTCATGGTTCCTACTCGCCGTCAAGCTGTAGATTATACCTCTCCACCAGATCAAGCAACTGTCGGACTTGATAGGGTTTGGCTTTGCCGCCGACTTCCTGAAGATTGACCAACTCCCGCAAGGTTGGGTGGATAAACACATGGTGACTACCCCTCACCCGCGATAGTTGGAACCCAAAGGCCTCGGCCAGCCGTACCGCTTCGGTGAATCGAAGGTTCTTGGAACCGGTGAGGGCTTTCGCGAGGAGTTTTCGCTTATTCATTCGCGCGCGTCCAACGAGGGGAGTCCGCGACCGCGCGTTGCGCGAGCACAGAAGATCATCAGCCCCCGTCCTCCGACTCTTCTCTCGCCGACGGAATGCCGTAGCGCTTGCACTTCTCCCACAGGGCTTTGCGCGAAAGCCCGAGGATCTTCGCGCCGGTCGTGCGGCTGCCGTCCACTCGCTCCAACACCGACAGGATATAGTCTTTCTCGAACTGCTCCCGCGCTGTCGCCAGCGAGGTCAGCGGACGTTCCTCGCGCTTCTGCCCCGTCAGCCCTTCGCTACAGAACCCGCAAGATTCTTGTGGTGTCCCGCCTGTAAACGGACAGGACTGGAACCCGCATAGATCGGACGGCTGGATCGCTTCACGATCCCGCCCCAGCGCCACCGCACGCTCGACCATGTTCTCCAACTCCCGCACGTTCCCTGGGAATGAATAGCGCAAGAAGAGTTCACGCGACACGGAAGAAAACCCTTTCAACGTCTTATTCATCTTGCCGGAGCACGTCTTCAGCATATGGTCTGCAATGATCATGATGTCTTCCTGCCGTTGACGCAACGGCGGAATCACGACATGCACGACATTGAGCCGATAAAACAGATCCTCTCGAAATCGCCCCTGAGAGACTTCCTTTCGCAGGTCTTTCTGGGTGGCACAGACCAGGCGCACGTCGACATCAATCCTGTCGTTCCCCCCTACGCGCTCAAACTGCCGTTCCTGGAGTACCCGCAACAATTTCACTTGGACGACCGGCGAGATTTCCCCGATTTCATCGAGAAACAACGTGCCTCGATGTGCCAGCTCAAACCGCCCACGCCGCTGTCGCAACGCCCCTGTGAACGCCCCTTTCTCATGGCCGAAGAGTTCCGCTTCTAACAAGGTTTCTGGAAGCGCGGCACAGCTCACTTTGATCAAGGGGTAGTGGCTTCGGGCGCTGTTCTGATGGATGGCATTGGCGACCAGCTCCTTGCCGGTTCCGCTCTCTCCAAGAATCAGCGTCGTCGAATCCGTTCCTGCCACCAGCTTGATCTTCTCGAGTACGGCTCGCATTTGACTGTTCGCTCCGAGAATGCCCCCGAAGCTGAACTTATCTTCCAGCGCCGCTTTGAGATCCTGGTTTTCGCGCCGCAAGGTCACGACGCGGCCCACCCGCTCGACGATCAACAGCAATTCGTCCATCTGAAACGGTTTCGTAATGTAATCGAAGGCACCGAGCTTCATCGCGCCGACCGCCGTTTCCACCGATCCGTGAGCGGTAATCACCACGACCTCCGTGTGGGGAGACTGCTCTTTGGCCGCTGTGAGCACCGTGAGCCCGTCCGCGCCGGGCAGCCGCAGATCGGTGATCGCCAGATCGAATGGCCGTTGGCGGATGGCTTCGATACCTTCCGTCCCGGATGCGGCCGCTTCGACGTCATGGCCGATCGCCTCCAACGCATCGACCATCGAAAGCCGCATCAGCGGCTCGTCATCGACGAGCAGGATCTTGAGCCCCTTCATGACACCCTTTCCATCAACGAACGTTCCCGGGAGACAGGAAGACAGAGGGTAAAGGTCGCCCCCTTCCCGACTTCGCTGTCCACCAAGATCTTTCCTCCGTGGCGCTCGACGATGCCCAGACTGACCGACAGGCCGAGTCCGGTTCCTTCGCCTTCGCTCTTGGTCGTAAAGAAAGGATCGAAAATCCTCGGCAGAACCGCCGACGGAATGCCCGATCCCGTATCGCACACCTCAATCAGGCATATCCCTTCGACCACGGATGTTCGGATCGTCAGCATCCCTCCGTCTTTCATCGCTTGCACCGCATTCAATACCAGGTTCATCAACACCTGCTCAATCATGTGCCGATCGACCATGACATACGGCAACCCCTGACCGAATCCCGTTTCCAACACGATTCGGTTCGGGGCAAAGAGATGCGTCGTCAAGACCAACACCCGATCGACGACGTGATTGATGTCCGTCAGAGCGAATGCGGGCTCATGCTGCTGGGAGAAATCGAGGAGCTGCCGAACAATCTTCTGCACGCGCCGCACGCCGTTTTCCATCGACGCCCAATATTCCTCTTGCCGGCTCGGCGACAGCGTCCCCTTCCGCAAGTTGTAGAGACAGTTGAGGATGCCCCCAAGAGGATTGTTGATTTCGTGAGCCACTCCTGCGGCGAGCTTTCCGACCGAGACCAGTTTCTCCGAACTCCTGATCTGCTGCTCCAATTTCTTGGTCTCCGTCATGTCGCGCGCGATGCCCAGCACACCCAAGATCGCTCCTTCGACCCCATGCAGCGGGGAGACACTGACCATAACAGCCCTCGGCTCCCCCGTGCGAGTCACCACTTCGACCTCATAGACCTGCTTCGCACCGATATCCAAGGTATTCTTGAGACGCTTCCCGCGATGGCGCTTGGAGAGAAGGGCGAGATACGGGCGTCCGAGCAGATCGTCCTTCCGGTAGCCCCATGCTTCGATCTTGCTGTTGACATAGGTAAACCGCTGGTCGGTATCGAGTGTGTAAATGACATCGTTTGCGTTCTCGAGCAGATTTTCAAGATACTGCTTGGTCTCTTCAATTTCCCGCGTGCGCTCTCGTACCTTATCCTCCAACTCTTCTCGATACGTGTCCAGCTGCTGTTCGAGCCTCTTCCGGTCTGTAATGTCCCGCAACTGCACCATGACCAACAGTTGGTCTGCCACCCCGACTCGGATCAAATCCATTTCAGCCGGAGTCTCCAGCCCGTCGGCATGGCGCACCATAATCTCCTGGGTGGACACTTTCCGCTGCCCAGAAATGACGTCGCTCAGCCATCCGCGCAGCGCGTCGTGATAGCCGGAGAGAACGACTTCGAGCAGACTGCGGCCGACGACGTTCGCCTCCGCATACCCCAGCGCTTGTTCCTCACGTTTGTTGACGGCTACGATCATACCGTTTGGATTCACCATAAACACCGAGTCCGCCACCAAGTCGAACAGCGCCTTGTACCGCGCCTGCGAGGCCACGAGCTGTTGCGTCCGCTCCGACACGGCCTGTTCAAGCTTCGTCGTGTATTCTTGCAGTTGCCGCTCAAGCTGGCGCCGTTCGGTCACGTCGCGCACAAATGCGCGCGAGTGAACCAGCCCGCCCCGCTCTTGATCGATCAGCGCCGTGGCGTGAATTTCCACGTCGATCTGGTGACCGTCTTTGGCCAGAAACACCGTCTCCATCGAACTACGCCCTTGCGCCACCAATCGTTCTAAATATTGCAATACGAGTGGCTCCTGGCCACGCGGCACGAGGTCCCAGAGCCGCATCGCCAGCATCTCTTCGAGGGTGTATTTCAGCTTCTCGATCCCCGTCTTGTTCACATGGACGAATCCGCCGCTCCGGTTCAATTGATAGATCATCTCTGGAGAATGCTCGATCAAATCGCGGTACTTTTCTTCCAAGCGGTGCACATCGACCATGCGCTGTTCAATCTGCGCAAACGATCGCTGTAGATTCGTCGCCATCTGGTTAAACGCATCGGCGAGCCCTTCAATTTCATCGCCGGTCTTCAGCTCCAGCCGCCGGTCCAACCGTCCGCTTCCGATTTCACGCACCCCGTCGTGTAACAACTGAATGGGACGGGCGATCCGACGTGCGACGACCACCCCTGTTCCCCACAGCACGGCAAGCACAAGCAACCCATAGAGCAGCACTTTCGCCACGAGTTCGGCAAGCGGCGCATAGGTCTCCTGGGGATCCTGCCGCACCACAGTGATCCATTGATGTCCTCCAAGGCTCCCTGGGGCCAAGCTCTCGCCGAATCGGACCGGGGCGAATCCGACCAGAGCGTTCCGGCCCCCATGCGAATCGTCTGCGACAACGGTCCAACCAGCTTTCAACCCGCCGAGGGCACTGATCAACTCAGGCGTTACCGTATGCTCTTCCGGGCTCAGGACCGGACAGATCACAGGCACACCATCGGAACTGAACAACATCGCGTGACCGGTCGCCCCGATGGTCACCTCGGCAATCGCATGGAAGATCGTGTCTCGACGCAACAGAATTGTGACCGTCCCAATCACCGTCTCCTTTGTGTCGTCCAGAATGGGCGCCGCTACCACGACCACGTGAGTCCCGAAAGCGGGATCAAAGGCGATCTCGCTCACATAGCCCCTGAGACTTCCCCCTTTCACCACCGCTTGCCACCACGCCGTTTTCCCGTAAAAATACTCCACTTGTGGAATGGAACTGACCACCAGTGCACCCTGCTGGTCGGTCACCAGGATCCCGACATAGTCCGATTTGCGGATATCGTGCCACCGGATGAGGTAGTTGGTGACGATGCGATTGATGAAGAGGGGAAACTCGCTTTGCTTATCTCTCTGACGCCACCGCTGCTGCCAATCCTTGATTATGCCCTGGATATTTTGCGCATCCTTCCCCTCGTACGTGCGGTTGGCTTCGGTGACGCCGGTTCGGAGAAGAGGGGTCGTGGCGAGCTGCTGAGCCTCGTTCATCCCGCGACTGACCTGCATTTCGATGCGGCGAGCAGCTTCGACGGCGTCTTCTTTGAAGTTGGCGCCGGTCATCTCGCGAAGAGCGCGCCGCTCTTCGACGTAGGTGAGCACAAGCAGAATGGTCAGGGGCAGAAGTCCGACCAGCACGATCGCCGTGATGATCTTGCGCTGGAGATTGTGAGACCGACTCCAGAGTGTCATGGGTGTGCCCCGAGCAGGATGCGACAACCCCTATTCGCGCGAGACTCGCGAGACTTGCGAGAAAAGCGTGACGGGTCGGAAGTTTCATCTTCGCGAGTCGCGCCCTTCACGCACGTCTCGCTTCTCGCGCCTGTGATTCCGGCTAACTCCGCTTCAACAGCCGCCCGGACGTTCCCGGCCAGAGCAATAGCAACGGACTCGCGACGAAGACGGACGAATAGGTCCCGAAGATCACGCCCCACAACAGGGCGAGAGAGAAGTCGTGCAAGACCTCTCCGCCGGCCAACGTCAGAGGAATCAGCACCAGCACGACGGTCAGACTGGTGACGATCGTGCGGCTCAAGACTTGGTTGACTGCATTGTTGATGATCGTCTCTTCGCTGTCCCGCCGCCGCATCCTGAGGTTTTCCCTAATACGGTCAAACACGACGACCGTATCCGTCATCGAATAGCCGGCTAACGTCAGCAATGCCGTCACGACGAGCAAGGTAATTTCCTTATCCAGGACGTAAAAGGCGCCCAACACCGCCAACACATCATGGAAAGTCGCCAAGGCTGCGGCGATGCCGAAGCGAAGCTCAAATCGCGCCGCCACGTAGAAAATGATCCCGGCAAAGGAAATGACGACTGCAATGAGGGCATCCTGTTGAAGTTTCTGCCCGATGGTCGGTCCGATTTCCGAGCTGGAATCGACCACGAAGTGGTTCGAGGGAAATTCCTTCGTAAAGACCGCCACGACCCGTTCAGCAACCTTCTCCTCGATGGTCGTCGAGGCCTTTAGGCGGATCAGGAGTTTGTTCTCCTGACCGAATTCTTGCAGCTCGGCGTCGGCCAAGCCGTTCGCCTCCAAGGCTTTTCTCGCTTCGTCGACCCGGATCGCTTGGTCGAACTTCAACTGCACCGCGGTCCCACCCGCGAAATCAATGCCGAGGTTCGCCGATCCCCTGCCAATCTGAATGGCCGCCACAATTCCCAGCACCACCATGATGCCGGAAAAAAGAAAGGCCCAGCGGCGCTTTCCCATGAAATCGATATTGGTTTTCCCGAGGATTTCTAACATGCCGGCTCCTTCGAACTAGATGCTTACTAGATGCTTAATTGTTCCACTTTGTGTCGTTGATTCAAGAGGTCGAAGATGACCTTGGTGCCGATCAGGGCTGTAAACAGATTGATCCCGATTCCGAGACACAAAGTCACGGCAAATCCTTTGATCGGCCCCGTGCCGAAGAGGAACAGCGCTACCCCCGTGATCAGGGTAGTCACGTGAGAGTCGACAATCGTCAGCAGCGCCTTGTCATATCCTCCGTCCACCGCCAGCCGAACCGCTTTCCCCAGTCGCAGCTCTTCACGAATACGCTCGAAGATCAGGACGTTCGAATCGACGCCCATCCCCATCGTGAGCACGATTCCGGCGATCCCCGGCAAGGTCAGGGTTGCGTTCAGGGCAGAAAGGGCTCCGATCAAACACAACAGATTGAGCACCAGTGCAAAGTCCGCAATTACCCCGGACATCCGGTAATACACAATCATGAACACCACCACCATGGCACCGGCAAACAGCGTGGCCTGCACACCTTTCTCGATCGAATCCTTCCCCAGCGACGGTCCGACCGTGAGGTCTTGAATGATCTTGAGCGGAGCCGGCAAGGCGCCGGCCCGGAGCACGATGGCTAAGTCGTTCGCCTCTTGCATTGAAAACGTCCCGGTGATTTGCGCGCGTCCCCCGGTAATGCGGTCCTGAATAACCGGTGCCGAGTAGATCGTGTTGTCGAGCACGACG
>Ga0247727_10006104_pt1 | contig 23857 bp, 19 predicted proteins | sample WisWelCaveWW1625_FD_202498 | JGI IMG/M metagenome (GOLD analysis project Ga0247727, IMG submission 202498) | Biofilm microbial communities from Wishing Well Cave, Virginia, United States - WW16-25 | ecosystem: Environmental > Aquatic > Deep subsurface > Groundwater > Cave microbial mat | place... | reverse complement strand
CCCGCTTCCTCGAATGCAGGGCGTGCTCGCCGCCGCGTTCGAATTGCCGACGCCAGTCAGCCAGCATCGATGCATACAATCCCTCGCGTCGCAGCAGCGCCCCGATCTCTCCCGACTCGCGGCACGCTGCAGCCTCGCGCACGATCTTGAGCTTGTACTCCGACGTGAAGCGCCGACGCTGGGCACGACCCCGAACCTCGGGATCCGCCGTGCCGTCATCGACGCGGCGCGAGGGGGCCCCTCCGCTCCGCTCCGGGGCCCCCTCGGCGGGAGCTCCCACACCGTTCTTGTTGTCTTCCATGGCTGAGTCTCATCCTTCGCCCTCTACGTTAATCTTGAAGGGGAAGACTGTCTCAGACTCGTTGGCACGGAGGGTCACTGATCCGGCGAGGAGTGGACCAGGTCTGGCTGCCGTCGAAGGATGCAGTGACCATGATCGGAACCCCGGAAGTACGGAATCGCGTCCAGGAGATGTACAGAGCGCCGCTCAGCAGCCCGCCGCTGGTGTCCGCAGTCATGTACTGCTTGTCCTCGAAACGAGTCGCGCCCGGCGGCACTGCCTGCACCCAGTTGGGCACGGTGAGACCGCCGTCGGGGGAGAAGCCGACGTAGATCGAGGAGGTGCTGCCGAACGCGAGCGGGCAGAAGTACACCTCGCCGTTGGGGCCGATCGCTGCGGCAGGATCGCCGGCGTTGCCGAACTGCGGCGGCGGCGGGAAGAAGATCTCGTTCCAGTTGAGACCGCCGTCGAAGCTCGAGTAGAACGCACAGGTGTACGGGCCGTTGCGATTGTCGTTGGCTCCGCCGATGAGGTGCAGGCGGTCCACCGGGCTCACCCGGATCACCATCTCGTTCTGGTTTCCGTTGCTCGGAGTGGACACCTGGACATCGTTCCTGTCGGCGCCGCCGCGGCGATCGTACGGAGAGATGATCTCCTTGGGGTCGAGGTTGCGCTGGCGATCTCTGAGCGGCGGGCGTCCGAAGACGTCCTCGTCAACGTTTCCTCCGCTCTGGAATGCGACGCACGCGCACAGGATCGAAAAGATGTCCACGGACTGTCCTCCAGGAGAAAAACGGCTCTTATGCCGCAGCAGGCTGCGAGTGTAGCTCCCAGGGCAGCTCTACCACCGGGGTTCGATCAGGCAACGCGCCCGAGGCTAGCGCAAACCGACCCGTGGCGCGACCCTCTGGCCGGCCTGAGCGATTCTGCCGCAGGAGCCTGCTTTCTCGCTGTCGTCAGGTGTCGAGGACTGCTTCCCTGGTCATCTCTTCTGGGCGCGCGCGAGGGTCTTGGGGCTCTTCGTGGGCTTTGCCGGAGCGGGCTTGCGCTCTTCTCGGGAGCCGGTGGCTTCGCGACGCCGTTGTGCGGCGGGATTACCCAGGAGCCGGACGATGAGCGCGGTCCAGCCGGTCTGGTGGGTCGCCCCGAGGCCCCGGCCAGTGTCGCCGTGGAAGTGCTCGTGGAAATACAGGAGGTCCTTGCTGCTCTGGTCCTCGAGGAACAGCCGATCGTCGCCGTGACAGGGCCTCTTGCCGCTCTCATCGGGCAGGAACAATCTTGCGAGCCTGCCACGCAGCTCGTCCGCGACGTCGTTCAACGTCATCCACCTTCCCGAGCCGGTCGGGCATTCGACCTTCAGGGAATCTCCGTAGAAGTGGTGGTAGCGCTCGAGCGCCTCCACGATCAGGAAGTTGATCGGGAACCAGATCGGTCCGCGCCAGTTCGAATTGCCGCCGAACAGGCCGGAGTCGGATTCCCCGGGGACGTATTTCACCGAGTACTCCTCGCCTCCGAACTGGAACCGGTAGGGCTGCTCCTCGTGAGCCTTGGAGACCGAACGAATGCCGTACGGCGACAGGAACTCCTTCTCGTCGAGCAGGTACTGCAGCACTCGCTGCAATCGATCCTTCGACGGAATCGCCAGCAGACGGTGCAGGTGCTCGCCTCCGTCGCGGTCGAGGTACGAGATGTGACGCGCGAGGTCCTGGCGATTGCGCACGAACCACTCCAGCCGTTTCTTGAAGCCGGGCAGCCGGTCGATCTTCTGGTCCTCCAGGATCTCGACCGCGATCAGCGGGATGATCCCGACGAGCGAGCGCACCCGCAGCGGAATCGTCTGGTGATCGAGCATCACCTGGTCGTAGTAGAACCCGTCCTCCGGGTCCCAGAGTCCCGTGCCGCCCAGGCTGTTCATCGCATCGCAGATCGAGATGAAGTGCTCGAAGAACTTCGAGGCGAGGTCCTCGTAGGCCGGCTGCTCGAGGGCGAGCTCGAGCGCCATCGACAGCATCGTCCCGCAGTAGAACGCCATCCACGCCGTGCCGTCCGCCTGCTCGAGGGTCCCGCCCGTCGGCAGCGGCCGGGAGCGGTCGAACACGCCGATGTTGTCGAGCCCGAGGAACCCGCCGGAGAACAGGTTGCGTCCTTCCGGGTCCTTGCGGTTCACCCACCAGGTGAAGTTGAGCAGCAGCTTCTGGAAGGTGCGTTCGAGGAACAGGCGGTCGCGGCCGCCGCGCGGCCCGGTCATCTTGTACACCCGCCAGCACGCCCAGGCGTGCACCGGCGGGTTGACGTCCGAGAACGCGAACTCGTAGGCCGGAATCTGGCCGTTGGGATGCATGTACCACTCGCGCAGGAACAGAACGAGCTGATCCTTGGTGAATTTGGGGTCGACGACCGCCAACGGGATCATCTGGAAAGCGAGGTCCCAAGCCGCATACCAGGGATACTCCCACTTGTCGGGCATCGAGATCACGTCGCGGTTGTACAGGTGCAACCAGTCGGCGTTGCGACCCTTGAGACGGCTTTGAGGGGGGCTCGGCTGGAGAGGGTCGCCCTTGAGCCAGTGCTCGACGATGTACTCGTAGAACTGTTTGCTCCACAGAAGGCCCGCGTAACCCTGGCGCACGACGTTGCGCTCCTCTTGGCTCAACGCGTCAAGCCCCAGGCTCGAGTAGAACTCGTCGGCTTCGCGGATGCGGGCGTCGAACACGTTCTCCGCCTCGCGCCGGAACGAGCCACTCGGCACCCTGCCGCCGCGGCTGGAGATGATTCCCCTTGATGCACACAGGCTGAGGTAGAGCTGCACCTGCCCGCCCGCCGGAATCTCCAGAAGGTAATGAGCCGCCACCTTGGTGCCGATCTTCTCGGGGTTGACGGCTTCCGTCCGGCCGCCCACCAGGTATTCATGGAACGCGTCCTTGACGTAGGGGCTCTCGTTCTCGCTCTGGTACAGGCGCCGGGTGTTGGTCTCGTTGTCGGTGAACAGGAGAGTCGGATACTTCCCGTCCGGCCCGCGCTCGACCGTAAAGCGAAATCGACCGAGCGTCGCCTGCTCGGTCTCGACCTCGTTCTCGCCGCTCTGGAACATCAAAGGCTTGGCCTCGCATCCTTCGTGCGCGCAGCCCCACGACCAGGTGTTGCGGAACCACAGCGTCGGCAGGAGGTGCACCGGCGCGGCTTCCGGGCCGCGATTGCAGACCGTCAGGCGGATCCACAGATCGTCGGGGGCGGCCTTGGCGTACTCGGCGTACACGTCGAAGTACCGGCCGCCGTCGAACACGCCGGTGTCGGAGATCTCGAATTCACGATCGCCGCGCCCGCGGTTCCTGTTCTCCTCGACGAGGCGGGCGTACGGGTACGCCGCCTGCGGGTACTTGTACAGTGCCTTCATGTACGAGTGAGTCGGCGTCGAGTCGAGGTAGAAGTAGTGCTCCTTGACGTCTTCTCCGTGGTTCCCTTCCGGGCCAGCGAGCCCGAAGATCCGCTCCTTGAGGATCGGGTCCCTGCCGTTCCACAGAGCGACCGCGAAGCACAGGCGACCTTCGCGGTCGCTGATGCCCAGCAGGCCGTCCTCGCCCCAGCGATAGGCGCGGCTGCGAGCATGATCGTGCGGGAAGTAGGTCCAGCAGGATCCGTCGGCCGAATAGTCTTCGCGCACCGTTCCCCACTGGCGTTCGGACAAGTAGGGACCCCAGCGTTTCCAGTTCTGCTCGCGACTGCCATCTTCCTCGAGTCGCTGTGCCTCGGCATTCATGATCGCGGCCTTTCCGTTTCTCTTAAGCCTCCCATTCACTCTCGCCTGAGCTTTCAGACTACGCCCTCCGTTCTTGCGGATCATGCAGGCACTCCTCCCGGCTCGCGGGCCATTGCGTATCGACTGTCTCATCCCCGACCAACGTGGTGGCAGTGTACCCGTCCCCTCCACCCCGCAACAGCTCACCGGCTGCCCACCGAACCGCCGCGCTCGCTCACCTGAACTTCGTGCCCGTCCGGGTCGGAGAGAGTCAGACCCAGCGCGAAGCCAGGATCCGGAGTCGACATTCGCACGACTCCATTCGATCGAAAGGAGGCCGAGCACTCGCCCGCCCGCATCTTCTCGCGCAGCGTTGAATGCACGACTTCGAGCGAAGGCGCGCTCATCCGGATCTGCCAGTGCCAGAGATCGCAAGCTCGAGTGTCTCTGGGCGCAGGACGACCGTCGGACGGCGCCATGTATTCCAGGAGCTCCACTCCCGGACCGCGCGCCACTCTCAACGCGGTGATCCGGAGGCGCGCCCCGAACACGTTGTTCAAGTGCTCCTGTTCGGTGCCGTAGTTCTCGCTCTCGCCCGCGATCCTGAGCCCAAGCGTGTCCCGATAAAAGCGCAGGCTCTCCTCGGTATCGGCCACCACGATGGCGGTGTGGTCGATGCCCAGGAACAGCGCGTCGCCCTTGATGTCCTGCCAGCGCGGATCGCCCTTGCCTTCGGGAAAATGGATCACCTCCAGAACGTGGCCGTCGGGATCCTTGAAGTAGAACGCCGAGATCCCGCCCGCGTTCGGGTTCCAGTCGGGAAGGCGCTGCGGGCCGGAAGAGGCATGGCGCACGCGGAACTTGCGCAGGTGCTGGTAGGCGCGGTCGATGTCGGAGACCACGATGGCGATATGCTGGAACCAATGGTCGTTGCTGCGCCAGTCCTCCGGGATCGAGCGTCCCTCGGGCGCCAGGTACTCGGCAAGCTCGATCGACTCCGAGCACAGGCGCATTTTCGCCGCGCGCATCCTCACGCCGAACAGGCCCTGAAGGTGCTCGTGGTCCTCCCCCGCGACCTCGGTTTCAGACACCTTCTCGAACGACAGCACGCGGGAGTAGAAGTCCACGGCCTGGTCGAGATCGGAGACCGTCATGCCGATGCTCAGCACCTCGTCGACTGCGGCGCCTGAATCCTCGGGAAGGCCCTGCGCGAACACCGCGGTCGCGAGCAGCCAGAACAACGCGACCAGGCCGGATAAAGCAGGAACGATGAAGGAGGAAAGATGAAGCCTTCCTCCCGCGTCCCCTGAGGGCGTATCAAACCGAGTTCTCGTCCCCTCGTCCCCATGCAATCTCGCCGTTCCGAGGCGATCGACTTTTTCCATCTGCATTCTTCCTCCTTGATCCATCTTTCTGCATCCCCCGCTATGAAGTAGGAAGTAAGAAGGATGAAGTAAGAAGTAAGAACTCCCCGCGGAACCGAGCAAGTCTGCTCTTTTTCGGATGTGCACAGTCGCCCCCGCCGCCTCCTCCTCCTCACCTCCTCCTCCTCACCTCCTCCTTCTTACTTCATCCTTCTTACTTCTTACTTCTTACTCCTTCCCTCCCCTCACAGCCTCCGCAGCAACTGCTCCCCGACGCGCAAGGCGTTCGCGATGATCGTCAGCCCCGGGTTGACCGCGGTGCTCGACGCGAAGAAGCTGCCGTCGACGACGTACAGGTTGTCCACCTCGTGCGCCTTGCAGTTCCGGTCGAGAACGGAGGTGTTCGGGTCGTCGCCGAAACGCACCGTTCCGCACTGGTGGGCGACGCCCGCCAGCGGGATCTTCTTGCCCAGGTACAGGTTGAACGGGATCAGGTGCTGATCTTCGCACCCGATCTGGTTGAGCATGCTCTTCAAGCGCTTGACCAGGCGCTGATGACCCTCCTCGTTGTTGGCCGTGTAGTGGAGCTTTAGCTTGCCGTCGGCCGCGACCGTCACCCGGTTGCTGGGGTCGGGCAGGTCCTCGGAGGTCATCCAGAAGTCGAGCGAGTGACTGGCCATCGTCCTGAGGACCATGTTGGGAGCCAGCGTCGGGGCCTCCATGCTCAGCATCTCGTAGTCCGACTTGCCGAGCATCTGGATGTGACCCATCGGAGAGTCCCAGTCTTCCCCTCTGTGGTAATAGTCGTTGACGGCGAGAGTCTTCTGGAACACCGTCGGATTGGGCTTCTTGGAGATCGCGAGAAGGGCCGAGTTGTTGTGGCACATGTAGTGGCGGCCGACGACGTCGGAGCGATTGGCGAGTCCCTTGGGATGTTTGTCGTTCGCCGAGCGCAGCAGCAGGGCCGCGGAGTTGATGGCGCCCGCCGAGACCACGACGACGCCGGCGGAGTACTCCTCCGTCCGACCCTCGCGCTCGACGATGACCTTGGTGACCTCGCGGCCCGAGGATGACGTCTCGATCCTCCTCACGTACGCCCCGGTCAGGAGCATCGCGTTCGAGTACTTGAGCGAGGGCTGGATGCATACGACCTGGGAATCCGACTTGGCGTTGACCAGGCACGGAAAGCCGTCGCAGCTGTTGCAGCGCACGCACGCGCTGTTCACCGGGTCCTTCTCGTCGAGCCTTACACCCAGCGGCAGCGGGAAGGGACTGAGGCCGATGCATTTCAGGTCGTCATTGAGCTCCTGGATCCGCGGCTCGTGAGACACTGGCGGATGGGGATAGGGCTTGTCGGCGGGCGGCTCGGTCGGGTCGCTGCCGCGCAGCCCGTGGACGTGGTACAGGTACTCTGCCTGGGTGTAGTAGGGCGCGATTTCTTCGTAGCGGATCGGCCAGGCCGGCGAGATCCCACCGGCATGGCGGATCTCCTTGAAGTCGTCCTCGCGGAAACGCAGCAGCGCCGCCCCGTACACCTTGGTGTTTCCGCCGACGTTGTAGTGCGTGCCCGGATGAAAGGGCTTGCCGTCCTTGTCGTACCAGGTCTCGTGCGCCTTGTACTTCGATTCCAGGAACACGGCGCGCGTGCTCCAGTTGTCCTTCTCGCGAGGCACGAATCCTCCGCGCTCGAGCAGCAGGATCTTCTTGCCGGAGGGCGCGAGCTTCCAGAACAAGGTGCCGCCGCCGGCGCCGCTGCCGATGATGATGACGTCGTAGCGATCGATGGAAGCCACGGAAGTCTCCTGGAAATCGAGCGATCTCGCGGGTCCGTCCCGCATTGGATTCCGTCAACGGAGCGAGGTTTCCGCGGGATTCCTCGCCTCATGGAACCTGCAGTGGAAGATGCAGCGCTCCTTGCTGCCGTGGCAGAGCTTTGCGCACAGGACATGCTCCTTCCCGGCGATCGCCGCGAAGCCCGCGGCCGAGATCAGCATCGCCAGGACGGGCGCGGTGCAATAGATCCAGAAGCCGCGGAAGTCGCGGGCAGGCACGGCCGAGCCCAGCGTTCGCGCCGGGTTGAGGCTCATTCCCGAGAGCGGCGCCTCGAAGGTGATGTAGAGGACCAGGAGAGCTCCCGCGAAGAACGGAGTGTAGGCGGCGAGGCTTCTCGTGTTGCTTGCGATCAGCACGACCGTCAGCATCAGGAACGAGATCCCGAACTCCGCGAGCCAGGCGAGAAGCGGCCCTCGATCGCCGGGTACCGTGGCGGCGAAGTGAACGGACGGGTGGGCGACTCCGCGGCCCAAGACCAGGCGCGACAGCAGGACTCCGCCGATACCTCCCAGGCACTGGGACATGACGTAGAAGAACGCGTCGACGCCTTCGACTTTGCCGAGTGTCCAGAACGCCAGCGTCACCGCGGGATTCATGTGCGCGCCGGACGTGCGTCCCCAGGGCGAGCGGATCAGAAGGACGGCCGTGACGCCCATCGCCAGGCCGATCAAAGCCCTGCGCATGAGCGGCGACGAAAGCCGGCGACGCAGCGGAGAGCCGACGTGCTCCAGCAGGACCACGAACAAGCACGCCGAGACCATGAACAGTCCGAGCAACGCTCCTTCGATCGCATACTCGGGCCAGTGCGCGAGCAGCGCCTCGGTCATGGCGCGGTCTTGCCCTTCATCTTGGGTGCTGCGCCCGCCGGGAACCCGTCCTCGTTCTGCACCATCCTCTGGGAACGCTCCGTCGATTCGACAGCGGACTTTGTCCGAGCGAAGCGAAACGGGTCGTGATCAGTCTTCGCCGTCTGCTCGCGCACGTTCAGAACCACGCGAGAAAGACGCAAGAGCTCGCCCAGCGACCAGGCCTGGAAGGGAGCTCCGCGCGGCGTGTGCGGCAGCTCCGCGTCAGCAATCTCCGAGACGTGGTTGAGACCTGCTTCCTCGAGGTGATCCAGCATCGGCGAGACGAATCGCGCACGCGCCTCCAGGGTCGCAGGCGGAGAGAAGCCGCGCACTCGCAGCCAGGCCTCGACGAACGGTCCGACGAGCCACGGCCAGACCGTTCCCTGATGGTAGGCGGAGTCCCGCTCGGCGGGACCGCCCGTGTAATGCGGTCGATACCTCGAGTCCGGCGGCGCGAGACTGCGCAACCCAAGAGGTGTCCACAACCTCTTTTCGACCGAGTCGACGAGCTTGCGCGCCCTCGCTTCGTCGAGCAGGCACAGCGGCAGGCCGCCGACCGCCAGGATCTGATTGGGCCGGAAAGAAGCGTCGTCGCGACCCTGCTGGTGCCCGTCATCGACGACGTCGAACAGACCGCTCGACTCCTCGTTCCAGAAGCGCTTCGAGAACGATTCCAACGCACGCTCGAAATCCTCCCTGAAGCGAGGCACGTGCCGGCTGATGATCCACAGAGCGTTGATCCACAGCGCCTGCACCTCGACCGGCTTGCCGATGCGCGGTGTGATCACCTGATCGCCGACCCTGGCGTCCATCCAGGTCAACTGGACGCCCGGCTCGCCGGCGGCGAGAAGTCCGTCCGTGTCGGCGTGAATGCCGTGCAAGGCACCATTGCGATAACGGTCGAGGATCGACTCGATCGCGGCGAGAAGGCGGACACGGTCCGCGTTCCTCGAGGAGCCCGACTTGGCCGCGGCCTCCAGGTACTCGTGGGTCGCCACCACGAACCACAGCGCGGCGTCGACCGAGTTGTACTCGGCCTTCGACCCGTCATCCGTGAAGCGATTGGGCAGCATCCCGTCGGTGACCGACTCGGCCCACTGAAGGAGAATGCTGCGCGCGACGTCGAGGCGGCCGGTCGCGAGCACCAGGCCCCTCATCGCGATGAAGGTGTCTCGTCCCCAGTCGGTGAACCACGGATAGCCGGCGATGATCGAGTGGCCTTCGGCGCGTCGCACCAGGTACTGGTCCGCGGCGTGCTCGAGCTCGCCTCCCAGACCTGTTCGTCGCGCGATCTCCCGCCGCCGGAGCTCGTCGATGTCGCACTGACAGGGCCGGTCGAGGTCCGGTACCGCATAAGGAAGTCGGTCGGCGCAGAACATCATCTGCGCCTCGCCCAGGGCGAGGTCGAACTCGAACTCTCCCGGAGATGCAAGATCTTCAGTGCATTCGAAGCCGCGGTCGCGTTCCTCCGAATAGAGGAAGCCGCGGTACCACAGCGGCTGGTGCGTGTAGCAGCCGTTGAACTTCACCCGGATCCCGGGGACGGACGAGTAGGGCTGCCAGAAGACGAATCCTTCCTCGTGCCGGGTCTCGAAGCGAAAGTCCGGGTTCTCATGATGCAAGGCATGGTGGTCGCGGCAGGAAAGCAGCGGGCGCACTCGCAGGTGGGCCTGAGTTGCGCCACCCACCAGTCGAAACGTCACCACCGCGCAAGGAAGCTGGTGCGGAACGAAGATCTCCTGCTCGATGCGTACTCCGTCCTCGAGCCGGAAGGTCCACCTTGGAAACGGGCTCTGTTCGAAGGACTCGATGCGCGACCTGCCGTCGGGATGAATGACGTCGGGGGCGTAGCGCTGGCTCGAGAGTGAGTACTCACCCGAGGCAGTGACCGCCGCGATCTCCAGGCCATTGACCAGGACCATTCGATCCGTCGGTGGCTTGCGCGACGCGAGCAGGAGCGCGTGATAGCGGCGGGTCCGGACCAGCAGGGTCGTCCCGGACGAGAACCCTCCTAGGCCATCGGCTTCCAGCCATTCCGAAGTCTCGCGGACGGTGCCCTTCATCTTCATTCTCCTGTGCGTGAGTGCCTCGAGCGATCGAGTCTCCCTTGACTGGGATTCCTGGAACGGCGGAGAGTTTCAGAAGGCAGCGTGGTGGCAGGCTGTGATTCTCCCTCTCGCACTCGCAAGAAAGCGGACGGCGGCGCGCCGCCAGCTCGACCGAGGGTCTGCTGGCCAGGATGATCCATCAGGCATGTGGGCAGTCTGGTCACAACCGGTCGACCCCCTGTTCTCAAGCGGCAGTCCGTCGATTTCCAGACTTCTCGCGTTCGGCGACCCGCATCAGCAGCTCGATGATCCGGTCGATCACTTCCTCGGCGGCCCTGACCATCGCGAGCGACGCCTGGTGAGTGTTCTGGTCTTGTTCTTTCCACGGATTCATGAATGTCTCCTCCGTCAATCCCGCGAAAGCGGGAATCCAGTTCAGTCGGTCGTCATTCCCGCGAAAGCGGGAATCCAGGGTTTTGCACCCGCCCGCCGCACCGGATCTGGATTCCCGCTTTCGCGGGAATGACGTAACTGGCAACTAGTGGTCTGATGCAGAGATAAGGTGCCTTTTCCGCCGAGAAATTCGGACCGTGATGCAGGTTGAAGAGAAACCTGCTGAGAAGGCGCAACGAAGCCTGCGGTACGAAGATCCGGCGCAAAAGGTGCCGTATCTCTGCATCAGACCACTAGAAGCCGGAAACGAGAGATCAGGAGCAGCAGGCAAATTCAGCTCTTGCCGTACACCGGGACCAGAGCGCCACGGGTGACGGAGTTCTGCGGCGAGGCGAGGAACAGGATGGTGGCGCCGACCTCCTCCAGCGTCGGCCAGCGCGAGAATTCCGCCTTCGGCATCGCCTTGCGGTTGGCCGCGGTGTTCATCATCGACGGCACGACCGCGTTGACGAGGATGCCGTCCTGCGCCACCTCCTCCGCCAGCGCCTCGGTCAGCGCCGCGCAGGCCGCCTTGCTCGCCGTGTAGGCGACGAGCCCCGCGCCGGTGCGCGGCTCGAGGGCCGGACGGGCCGCGACGTTGACGATGCGCCCGCCTCCCGAGGATTTCATCCCGCGCACCGCCTCGCGGCAGAACAGGAAGCAGCTCGCGGCGTTGGCAGCGCGCAGCTTGTTCCAGTCCTCCATGCCCGTGTCCACGAACGCCTTGGCGTCGAAGGCACCGATGCAGTGGATCGATGCCCAGACTCTGGGGAGGTCCGCGAAGAAGGCCTTCACCGAGCCTTCGTCCGCCGGGTCGACGCCGACGGCGATATGTGCCCGGGCACGTGCCTCGGAGGGGATCTTGCCGAAATCGAGGGGTTTGCGAGAAGGCAGATGACAGTTTGCGCCGCGCTGGAGGAGCTGCCCCACCACGGCCAGGCCGAGCTCGCCGCCTGCACCGGTCACCACCACGTTGAGGCCCGCAAAGTCGTTCATTGCTCTGGCTCCGTTCGGATCAAAAGGAGGCGGATCGACTCGAGAAGAATTCACGGGTGCGATCCGCCGCGTCCTTCGATTCCCGGACCGAAGCCCGGTTTCATGCCCGACGTCCGGACCTCGACGGAGGGTCCGATCGAAACAGGACATCCCGTGGGTCAGCCACGAGGGGCGACCTCGAGGGGACGTCGACGAGACTGTTTTCTGGATAATGCCCGGACGCGGTGGGTGGCGGAGAAACGCATGCCTCGGGCTGAGACTCATCTCCTTGCTTCGGGACCGCAGTCGATGGATCAGTGGAAGGCACTGATCGATGAGTGCCGGTCGTACGTGCGCTCGACGCGGGTCGCGCTCGAGTCCGACGGCGAGAAGATCAGCGTGCGCTGCGACGGACCCTCGCGCCTCAAGTTCGCATCGGCCAGCACCCACGCGCGCCTGCCGTTCGCGATCGCCGAAGGACGGTTGGATGCGCTCGGCATCGACCTCGTCCATCGGTGCGCCAACGGGCTTCTCGAGCAGGGGGCGTTCGCGAGCGCCGTCTCCCTGGAGCTGATCCACGAGGGGCTCTCCCTCGAGTCCGCCGAGACCTTCCTGATGGGTGCGGCGCGCGCCTGCCGGGGGGGCGCCCTCACGCTTCTCGACCTCAAGGTCGGACACTCCGAAAACCTCGCGAACTCGTCCTTCGTCGCGACCGTCTTTGGACTCTCACAGCTCCCATTCGACTGGCGGCCACTTGAACCCGCCCGCCCCGGAGACGTCCTGGTCGGACTCGTGGGAACGGGAATCGGCGGGAATCTCGAGTTGATCCAGTCGATGATCGAGTCTCGAAGACTCCGCTCGGAGGAGACCATCCCCGCTTGCGAGATCACCTGGGGAGGCTTCCTGTGCGTGCCGCAGAAGAACTTTGAGGGCATGCTGCGCGACCCGATCGGGAAGAGATGGCCGCACGGACTCGTTCAGATCGCCGACGACGGTCTCCATTCCACTCTGCGCCGGCGATTCCCCGACATGACTCCGCAGATCGACGCGAGATCATGGCCGATTCCGGCCGCTTTCACCGAGCTGCACAAGCGAGCACAGCTCTCCCTCGACGAAATGATCGACGCCTTCAGCATGGGCATCGGCTTCGTCGTCGTCGTCCCGCCGGAACAAGTGAAGACTCTGATCGACTACCTCGGCTTGTGGTGCGAGCCGTGCTGGCCGATCGGCAAGCTGATCGCTTGAGACGACGCTCTGCTCAGCCCGTCGCCTTGCGCGCGGCGAGGATTGCCTGAACGAGCCTCTCCGGCACCTCGTCGGGCAGGACTTCGCCGGGCGACTGGAAGGCCCGCTTGCCCATCTCGACGGCCTGCCGGTAGGTGCTGAGGTAGCGGACGCACGGCTCGCACACCTTGAGATGGCGCTCGAACTCGAGCCTCTCTTCGTCGAGAAGCTCGCCCGCGACGTAGCGGTCCAGGAACTCCGTGAATTCGCGACAGGTCAAGATGCCCCTCCCCAGCAGAGAGAAGCAAGCCTTGCATGCCTCGAGCAGGCTGCGGTGATTGACATTCTCCTGGGTCGTTTCTCCTCTTCTCGAGAGAAGTAGCTCCTGTGCAGAGATGCTGCAAAGGGGCGGAGGGTTTCACGACCTCTGAAAACGAGGGGGCTTCCCAGGGAAAAAGCCCGTTCCGGAGGTCGCGACAACTCCGGTCTTCCCACCGTGGCTGCTCTTCGACCCGCCCGGATCAAAAGGCGGCCCTCTGGATGGCGCATCGTCCTCAAGGAGTGGTCTCCATCACCAGGTCACGGCCATACAGTCTTTCGAGCAGAGTGCGCAGCGCCTGATGCGCCCGGTGCAGGCGCACCTTGACTGCGTTGGGAGTGATCGAAAGCACCTGGGCCACGAACTCGGTGTCCATCTCTTCGATGTCGCGCAAGAGAAGCACGGTGCGGTAGGTCTCCGGAAGCTGATCGATCGCCTGGCGCACCAGGCGTCGGTTCTCCTCTCTTTCGAGCATGGCGGAGGCCGACTCCTGCCATTGATGCGGCATTTCCGTGTGATGGCCGTCCTCGTTGAACCGGGCGAGAAGGTCCTCGATCGAGCACTCCGGTTTGCGGCGCCTGCTGCGCAGCATCATCAAGGCGGCGTTGACGGCAATCCGATGCAGCCAGGTGGCGAGACGCGAATTCTGGTCGAAATCGCCGATGGCCCTGCTGACCGACAGAAAGGTGTCCTGCAGGACGTCCGCCGCGTCCGCCTCGTTGGGAATCAAGCGCAGGATGACGCGGTTCAGCTTGCCGGCATGGGTGCGCACCAGCTCCTCGAAGGCGGCATCCTCCCCCGCCTTCAAGCGGCGCACGAGCCCTTCTTCACTGTTTCGTTCCATGGTCATCGGCAGCGGACTCGTGCGAGCTCAGGGCCCTCGCGATCGGGCCACAGGCTACCGGAACGAACTTGCAGGGGACAAGAGAGGATCCCTCCTCTGTTCCCAAAGCCACTGAAACCCGACCTCCTCTCGATCATCTCAGCGCATGCCGTGAATCATGGGACCGAAGTCTTGGAAGTGGTCCCTGAAGCCACAGGAATCCCGCAGATGACCCAATGCCCCGTCTCCCCCGGAAAGCGCATCTGGCTCGCCCAGATCGTCGCCGCGGCCATCCTTGGACAAACCCTGTACTTCAAGTTCACCGGGGCCACGGAGTCGGTTCACATCTTCCAGACGCTGGGCGCCGAGCCCTGGGGCCGGATCGGGAGCGGGGTGCTCGAGCTGATCGCTGCGCTCCTGCTTCTCCTGCAGCGCACCGCAGCCTGCGGCGCCGTCCTGGGCGCCGGCATGATGCTCGGGGCGATCGGCTCGCACCTCACGATGCTGGGGATCGTGGTGCAGGACGACGGCGGACTCTTGTTCGGCCTCGCTGTCGTCACTTTGCTCTGCTGCACCTGCGTCGCCGTGGTCCGAAGGCGCGACCTTCCCATCGTCGGGGGCTTGTTCACCAGGGAATAAGATGCGGCGCATTGCGACCCCGCGGCGTCCGGGAGTGCGCATTGCCCAAGGGGTGCTCGATGAACTGGCTCGCTCTGGTTTTCCTGTGCCTGATCTCCCCCGCTCCGGACCCGGCGATCCCGTCCCAAGCGACGCAACAGGACCCGCGCGGCGTCGAGGTCATGGCCGTGGATCCCTCCGATGACTCCGCGTCAACCTACGCGGCGCGGCACGCGCTCGTGATCGGCATCGACCAGTACGAGGACCCGGCGTTTCCGGACCTGAAGCACGCCGTCGCGGACGCCGAGGCGATGGCGCGGATCCTGGTGGAGAAGTTTGCGTTCCCAAAGGACCGGGTACTGCTGATCCGCAATCAGGACGCCAGCATCGGACCGCTGAGACGGGCCCTCGAAGTTTGGGTATGCGAAAAGCAGGTTCAGTCGGAGGACCTCTTGGTCGTGTTCTTCGCCGGCCACGGAGTCACGAGAGACCTGTCGACCGGCCGCGAGTTGGGATACCTCGTTCCGGCCGATGGCAGGCGCGATCCGGGCGGAGAGTACGCATGGGACACGCTGCTCAGCATGCGGAATATCGCCGATGCTTCGGAGACGATTCCTGCAAAGCACGTGCTGTTCATCCTCGACTGCTGCTTCGGCGGGCTCGCCATCGATCGCTCGTCTCCGCCCATCGCCGCGGGTTTGCGTCAGCGCGCTCGCCAGGTCTTGACCGCCGGTTCCAGAGATCAGGTCGTCGATGACGGGGGCGGCGAGGGCCACTCGGTGTTCACTGCGGCGCTGATCGAGGCACTTTCAGGGAAAGCCGATACCGATGGCGATCAGGTGATCACTTTCGGCGAACTGTTCAATCACGTCGCCTACCGGGTCGAGCTTGAGACCAAGGGCAAGCAGACCCCGCTGCAGTCGAGCCGGCTGCCAGGTCACGACGGCGGCTGGGTCGCCTTGTTCCCTCCCGGCATCAAACCGTCGGGCATGACCGCCGCGGAACAGCTAGCGGTCCTCAAAAGAACCGCCGACGAGCAGCTCGCTGAGAACCGGCGCCTGAACGATCTCATCGTCGTGCGCGACATCGTCAAGGATGCGGACCGGCTCTGGCCCCGACATCCCAAGACCGCGCCCTCAATGCGCTCCTGGCTGGGACGAGCGCGCGAAGCGAAGTCCCATTTGCCGCAGCATGAGGAGTCCCTCTTGCGCGCGCGGCAGGAGGCCTACCTCCACCAGGTGGTGTCAGGAGTCATTGAGGAGGGCGACTCCAAGCCGATCTGGGAAAAGGCCGACCCCGCCCTGCGCTGGCGCCATGAGACGTCGCTCGAGCTCGTCGAACGGCTCAACGACATGGATGACCTGATCGCCGACGTCGAGTCACGGCTCGAGTTTGCCTCGAGCATCGAGCAGCGCAGCATCGAGGAGTTCTCCGAGCAGTGGAAAGAGGCCATCAACGAGATCGCGTTCAGCGAAAAGTACGGGGGCCTCGAGATCGCGCCGCAGCTTGGTCTGGTGCCGATCGGCCTGGACTTAGGATCGGGACTGTGGGAGTTCTGGCATGTCGAGACGGGTTTGCGGCCGGAGCGCGAGGAGAAGACTCAGAAGCTGGTTCTGACGGAGGAGATGGGCCTCGTCTTCGTGCTGATCCCGGGCGGGATGTTCACGATGGGCGCGATCCCACCGTCGGCAACTCATCCGCTGGGTTCTCCCCATGTGGATCCCCAAGCGAATACTATTGAAGGCCCGCCGCACGAGATCACCCTTGACCCCTTCCTGATCTCCAAGTTCGAGATGACCCAAGGACAGTGGTTGCGGTTCACGAAGCAAAACCCGAGCGGGTTTCAGCGCGGGAAGCCAGGCACGCGGTCCAACGAATACTCGCTCCTGGAGCCCGTGGAGCAAGTGAGCTACGAAGATTGCGACCGCGAGCTCTCGAGGCTTGGCCTCGACCTTCCGACCGAGGCCCAGTGGGAATACTCAGCCCGCGCAGGAACTACCACCGTTTTCTGGAGCGGCAACGACAGGACCTCCCTCGTTCCGGTCGCCAACGTCGCGGACCAGTCGTTTGACGGCCGCATTAGGAACCTTGGTCCATTCGAAGCTTGGAACGATCAGTTTCCGTACGTGGCCCCGATCGGGAGCCTCCAACCCAACCCGTTCGGCCTGCACGATGTCCACGGAAACCTTAATGAGTGGTGCAAGGACTGGTACTTCCGCTACGACCACGCCCCCGCACCCGGAACCGGTGAGCGCATGCCAGCAGCCGAGGATGCCCCCGCCGACCGCGTCAATCGTGGGGGCGGCTGGAGCCGCTACGCGTTCGATGCCCGTTCGTCGAATCGGCAGGTCATCGACCCGTCGATCCGCATCAGCGATCTCGGTGTCCGTCCCGCGCGGGTGATCGAACCATGAATCACAATGCACCGCCGCGGCAACGACAGGCTACGGCTCGCTGCGCGCATAGAAAAGGTAGGTGAAGGATCCCTTCGCGATCAGCTTCTCGTCCTGCAGGAGCTCGACCTCGGCAAGGCCGATCTTGCGCCCTCGGTGGATCGCCTTCGCGCGCGCCAGGATCGGTCCCTTGCCGGCGAGTGCCGGGCGCAGGAAGCTCATCTTGAGCTCGATGCTCGTGGTGGTCTCGGCCTTGTCGAGGTCAGGATAGAAGCAGCTCACCGCCGCGGCGTCGGCGAGCGCGCTCAGGATTCCGCCCTGGACCACACCCTCGAGCTGCAGGAATTCCCGGCGTGGAGACATCTCCACGGTCGAGGTCGCCGCCGACCGTTCACGCAGGATAAATCCCAGCTCCCTGGAGACCGGCACGCTCTCGAAGTGCTGCTTCCAGCCTTCCGGCTGGATGCCCGATTTGGCGTTCATCCGCCTCTCTCCTGGCCATGCGCGCGCCCGGGGTGGCTCGGCGCCACCCCCGATCGAACCCGGTGGACATCGTCCTCGCGCTCGCTTTACTTGGGGGTCAAGGGCCTGGACCAGCCACCCCTGGACAGCGCGAATCGGCCAGGGTTGGTCCGGGCAAGGACCAACGCCGTTCACCTTGCGCGCGCCTGCCGTCCATGAAACTTCATTCCCGCTTTCGCGGGAATGACGGCGAGCCCCAAAGTGAACGGCATTGGCGCGAGGACCTGAGAGCGAACATGATCGCAAAACCACCTCCCGGAGTTGCGGCTTTCATCTGCTGCTCCTTCCTCCTGACGGCGTGCGTCGAACCGTCGGGCCGCAAGCAACACGGCATGGAACCCACCTTTACCCGAGGAGGCGTCACTGTGGACGTGTTTGGAACCATGCCCGACGGACGGCGAGTGCAGCGTTACACGCTGTTCAACGAGCAGGGCAGCCTCGTCCGCTTGATCAGCTACGGCGCCACGGTCACGGAGCTGCACGTTCGCGACCGCGCTGGCAAGGTTGAAGACGTCGTCCTGGGATTCGACTCGCTCGAGTCCTACCTCGAGAAGAGCCCGTATTTCGGGTGCACGACGGGCCGCGTCGCCAATCGCATCGCCCAGGGACGGTTCACCCTTGAGGGAGTGCAGTACCAGCTCGCCGCCAACAACGGACCCCATCACCTTCACGGCGGCTTGAAGGGCCTGGACAAGGTTTTGTGGAACTCGCAGCCGATCCACGGCACGGAGGGACCCGGAGTCCGCTTCCAGTACCAAAGCCCGGACGGCGAGGAGGGATACCCCGGCAATCTGACGATCACCGTCGAGTACACGCTCAGCCATCGCAACGAGCTCAGGATCGAGTACACGGCGGTCACCGACAAGGTGACGCCGGTCAATCTCACTCACCACTCGTACTTCAACCTCGGCGGAAGAGGTTGCAAGGACATTCTGGGACACGTCCTGATCGTGCTCGCCTCGCAGTACACCGACTTCGACTCGACGCTGATCCCGACCGGCAAGTTCGCGAGCGTGGGCGGCGGCCCGTTCGACTTCCTGCTGCCGCAGCCGATCGGCGCCCGCATCGGCGAGGCTCCTGGCGGCTACGACTTGAACTACGTCGTCTCCCACCATCCGGACCATCGCAAGCTCTCCAGGCAGGCCGAGCTGTACGAGCCGCAGAGCGGACGGGTGATGACCGTGGAGAGCACCGAGCCCGGACTGCAGTTCTATTCGGGCAACTTCCTCGACGGAACCCTGACCGGAAAGTACGGCGTCGTCTACGGCAAGCACTCGGGGCTGTGCCTGGAATCCCAGCACTTCCCCGACTCCGTCAACCATCCGGAGTTCCCCTCGACGATCCTCGAGCCCGGCAAGACCTATCACCAGCTCACGATCTATCGGTTCTCGACGCGTTGAGCTGTTCTCGTTTGCCCGCCTCCGCGCGGGAATGCGGACGAACGTGGAGCGGAGGTCGATGCTGCGCAAGACCTATCCCTACTTCCTCGCCAACGAGCCCCAGGAGCCGAACCACGACCTGATCGTTCTCGACAAGTACACCGTCCAGGAGGCGACGCGCGTGGCTCTGGCGGACCGCACGGCGATCGAGCGGGCGATCGAGCTCGCCGTCCTCGCCGAAGCCCCGATGCGCCGCCTCGCCGCATACGAGCGCCAGGCCGTTCTGCTGCACTGCGTGCAACGCTTCAAGGAGCGCTTCGAGGAGCTCGCGCTGTCCCTGTGCATCGAGGCGGGCAAGCCGATCAAGGACAGCCGCGGCGAGGTCACCCGGCTGATCGACACCTTTCGAATCGCCGCCGAGGAGGCGACGCGCATCTACGGCGAGGTGCTGCCGATGGACATCTCGGCGCGCGCCAGGGGCTACAGCGGTCTGTGGACGCGCTTTCCGATCGGCGCCTGCTCGTTCATCTCGCCGTTCAACTTTCCTCTGAACCTTGCGGCTCACAAGATCGCGCCGGCGATCGCCGCCGGCTGTCCGTTCGTCTTGAAGCCCGCCAGTCTCACTCCCGTCGGCGCGCTCCTGATCGGCGAGGTCCTGGCGGAGACTCAACTGCCCAAGGGCGCCTTCTCGATCCTGCCGGTTCATCGCGGCGGCGCCGACCTGTTCACGGAGGACCCGCGCCTCAAGCTCCTGAGCTTCACCGGCTCGCCCGCGGTCGGCTGGGAGCTCAAGGCGCGGGCAGGAAGGAAGAAGGTGGTCCTCGAGCTCGGCGGAAACGCAGCGGTGGTGGTCGACAAGGACACCCATCTCGAAGACGCCGTCCAGCGCATCGTGTTCGGCGCGTTCTATCAGTCCGGGCAGAGCTGCATCGGCGTGCAGCGGATCATCGTCCACGAGGACGTCTATGCGGACTTTCGCGACCGATTGGTCGCGCGCACCGCCGCCTTGCGCATGGGCGATCCCAGGGACGAGAGCACCTTCATCGGACCGATGATCTCCGTATCCGAGGCCGAGCGCCTGGAGCGATGGATCGCGGAAGCGGTCCGGGCCGATGCGCGCGTCCTGTGCGGCGGCCGCCGCGAGGGCGCCATGCATGAGGCCACGTTGCTCGAAAACGTCCCCGAGCGTTGCGACGTCTACTGCAAGGAAGCATTCGGCCCGGTCGCCGTGTTGTCGCGCTTTCGCCGATTCGAGGACGCCCTCGCCGAGGTGAATCGCAGCTCCTTCGGGTTGCAGGCGGGAGTGTTCACGCGCGACCTGTACAAGGCGAAGACGGCCTTCGAGACTCTTGAGGTGGGCGCGATCGTGATTGGCGACGTACCGTCCTTCCGTGTCGATCACATGCCCTACGGCGGCGTCAAGGAGTCCGGGCTCGGGCGCGAAGGCGTGCGCTTCGCCATCGAGGACATGACCGAGATCCGCCTGATGCTCCTCCGCGACATCCCCGCCTGAGCGGGCATCCGCGAACGATCACTGCGACCAGAAGCCGTCATTCACGCGAAGGCTCCTCCTCTATTGCACGGTCACCCAGTAGTTTCCGTCGATCGCGGTCGCGCCCGTGCCGAACGGATCGGACATGTTGGCATTGACGATCTGGTAGGCCGCATCCCACGACGGAACAGAGGTCGTCTCGTATCGCAGGACGTCCATCCGCGTCTGGCGGATCTCGCCCCGCTCGTTGGCGCAGAAGGCACGATTGCCGGTGGCTCCGACGTGGACGGGATAGGCGTAGACCACCCAGTAGTTCTCGCTCCAGTCGGCGCTCTCCACGCCCGTCGGCCCGCCGGCGGCGTTCTCGGCGACTCCCACTCCGCCTGCGTCCGGCAGAAAAACCTGGAAGAAGAACCCGGAGACGGTCACCCGGCTTGCTGCGATGAACTGAAACAGCGAATCGAGCACTGAAGGATTCATCGGGAACGGCGAGCCATTGCCGTTGGCCCGAAGATTGAGGGGAACGGCGCCCGACAGCTCACCCAGGTAGGCGTATTCGCCGACGCCGTCGGCGTCGTCGTCCATCACCTGCTGGCTGCGGAACAGGCCCTGCGCGGACATGACGGTGCGCATTGTCGAGATCGTCGCCGCCTCGTTGGACGAGATTCGGGAGGCCATCAGATTGGGAATGGCAATCGAGGCGACGATCGCCAGGATCGTGACCACAATCAGCAGCTCGATCAGGGTGAAGCCTCGCTGCCGCGTCAATTCTTCCCTCCCGAGCCGTCGACAGGGACCCGATTCCTTTTCGGACTGCGCGCTCCTGCAACTCAAAGCGCAAGCCGCACCCAGTCATCGGACCCGGAAAGGGGCGCAACCGTTTCGCCACTCCCTCACGAGGACGAAAAGTCTTCAATGCTAACCGTCATTGCACGGTGACCCAGATGTTGCCGTCGACCGCCGTGGCGCCCGTTCCCAAGGGGTCGGCCATGGTTCCGTTGACGGTCTGGTAGGCCGCATCCCAGGAGGGGCGGGCGGAGAAGCCGTACTGCATCACGTCCATCCTCGTCTGCCGGATCTCGCCGCGCTCGTTGGCGCAGAACGCGCGATTGCCGAGCGTGCCGGTCTTCACCGGATAGGCGTACACCGCCCAGTAGTCCTCGCACCAGTCGGCACCCTCGGCCCCGGTCGGCCCGCCGGCCGGGGCTTCCCCGACTCCGGCTCCGCCGGCATCCGGAAGGAAGATCTCGAACAGATAGCCGGTGGAACCGACACGGCCCGCGCTGATCAACTGGAACAGCCCGTCGAGCACCGCGGGTTTGAGCGGCAGCGCCGAACCGTTGCCGTTGGCGCGCAGATTCAGCGGAACCGATCCGGACAGCTCGCCCATGTAACCGTACTCTCCGACGCTGTCGGCGTCGTCGTCCATCGCCTTCTGGCTGCGGAACAGGCCCTGCGCCGACATGATCGTCCGCATCGTCGCGATCGCGGCGGCTTCGTTGGCGGTCATCCGTGAGGCCATGAGGTTGGGAATGGCGATGGAGGCGATAATGGCGAGGAGCACCACCACGATCAGCAGCTCGATAAGACTGAAACCATGCCCCCGACTCACGTTGTCCCTCTCCGCAACTCGCGTTCTCGATCAGCTTTTTTTCGGAAAGCCTCCAAATCGAACTGAAGACCCTCGGCGCACGGGCGGAATGCACAGCTCGGAAAGGATTTCCTTCTCATGGTCCGCGCAAGAATGACTTTCTATCCTGGGCGCCCCGCTTCACACCATCTTCCAGTCGGAAGTAACTCGCGGTCTCCATTCTGCTTGCGATGGCTTACTTCCAGTCCGCATGCACGGGCCCCGACTGTGGCCGATCGACGCGCACGAAGGTGTGGGCGCCGAAGGCGTCACGCTGCGCCTGCGTCAGATTCTGTGGCAGCGACTTGCAGCGATAGCTGTCGTAGTAGCCAAGGCTCGCGGCCATCGCCGGAACCGGAATGCCGACCGAGACCGCGCCCGAGACCACTCGCCGCCAGGGGCGCTGCGCGCGCGTCAGGGAGTCACGAAAGGCCGGGTCGAGCATGAGATTGGCGAGCGCTGCATCCTTCCTCCAGGCCTGATGGATCACCGAGAGAAGACGTGCCCGGATGATGCAGCCGCCCGTCCAGATGCGCGCCATCTCGGAGAGGTCGACGTTCCAGCCAAGGCGGGACGACATGGATCGGATCAGGTCGAGCCCCTGCGCGTAGGCGCAGATCTTGGAGGCGTACAGCGCGCCCTGAACGTCGTGCGCCCATTCCTTGGGGTCGCCCGCGAGACCGCTCAGCTCCGGCCCACCCAGCAGCTTCGAGGCGGCGACCCGTTCATTCTTCTTGCTCGACATCACGCGCGCGTCGACCGCCGCGGCGATCGTCGGGACACCGATGCCCTCGCGTACTGCGAGCTCCACCGTCCAGCGTCCCGTCCCCTTCTGCTCGGCCTGGTCGAGCACCAGGTCGAGGAGGTGCCGCCCCGATTCCTGGTCGCGCGCCCGGAAGATGCCCTGGGACAGCTCGATCAGGAATGATTCCAGCTCGCCCTTGTTCCATTCTTCGAAGACCTGCGCCAGCTCGTCGTTGTCGAATCCCAGACCTTCCCTGAGAACGTGATAAGCCTCGGCGATCAGCTGCATGTCGCCGTACTCGATGCCGTTGTGGACCATCTTGACGAAGTGGCCCGCTCCGCCCGCTCCGACGTAGGTGACGCAGGCGCCGCTCGCGGACTTCGCGGCGATCTTCTCGAAGACGGGACGCACGCACTCGTACGCCTCTCTCGTCCCACCCGGCATCAGCGACGGCCCGTGGCGCGCGCCTTCCTCGCCGCCGGAGATGCCGCAGCCGATGAAGTGGACGCCGCGCTCGCGGAGGCTTTTTTCCCGGCGCTCGGTGTCCTCGAACCATGTATTGCCGCCGTCGATCAGGACGTCGCCGGGCTCGAGCAGCGGAAGGAGCTGCTCAATCGTGTCGTCGGTCGGCGCGCCCGCCTTCACCATCATCAGGATTCTTCGCGGCCGCTCGATCCACCGCACCAGCTCCGCCGCAGACTGGGCGCCGAGCAGCCGCTTGCCGCGGTTCCCGGCGAGGACCTCTTTTGTCTTGTCGAAGCTTCTGTTGAACAGCGCGACCGAGAATCCCTTGTCCTCGACGTTGAGGGCAAGGTTCCTGCCCATCACTGCCATGCCCACCACACCGAACTGAGCTTTCGTGTCCTGGTTCATGACGATCTCCGGCCCTCGAAACATGCCGCCCCCAGGCGCATGGTTGCTCCGTCACTCCCGCGAACTCTTCTCCGTCATTCCCGCGAAAGCGGGAATCCAGGAGTTTGCACCCGCCGCAAAGGATCGGGATTCCCGCCTTCGCGGGAATGACGACCACTGGTCCTCACCTGTATCGAGACTTTCGGAGTGTTGCACGACTGAGTCTCGCCCAACAGAGTGACAACCTTGCATCCCATCTTCAGGCCACCTTCGTCCTCTCCTCGGTCGCGAGATCCTCAACGTATCCACGAATACGCTTCGCATCTCGCTCGGTCGTCGAGAAC
>Ga0247727_10006103_pt1 | contig 23857 bp, 20 predicted proteins | sample WisWelCaveWW1625_FD_202498 | JGI IMG/M metagenome (GOLD analysis project Ga0247727, IMG submission 202498) | Biofilm microbial communities from Wishing Well Cave, Virginia, United States - WW16-25 | ecosystem: Environmental > Aquatic > Deep subsurface > Groundwater > Cave microbial mat | place... | reverse complement strand
GCTTCAGGTTGTTCGTGCAGGTCACGCGGCGCGACTGCTCGCGAGCCGCCTGCACCGCGGGCAGCAGCAGCGCGATCAGGATTCCGATAATCGCAATCACGACCGCCAACTCGATCAGCGTGAATCCGCCGTTTCGCTGACCTGTCGATCTTACCCCAGCGGCTGGCCGCATCGGTCCGCCTCCTTCCTCAGCAGGCACATTCGGATGCACATTTCCCGAAACACGATGAGACGTCGCAATTGGACCCGTCCACCGCGCGTTCGAGACGATCGCACAAAGATACCACGCCAAGAAGGGTGAAACAACTTAACCCCGCCATAGAATGTTGTCAGACACACCGGCTCGCACGTCTTTACACGCGTCAGCGGCTGTTTAGAATTGGCCACTCGTCGTGGTTGCCGTACGTCAGGCCCCTCAACGTTGCCAAGAAGTGAGCCCTTCATGAAACGACGCAGCGATCTGATTGCCGTTGTAGCCGTGACCATTCTGTTGCCATTCCTTTGCGCGCCGCAGGACGCTCTCAAGCCCGCCGACGGGCCGGCCTATCGCGTGCCATACCGCATTTCGGAAACGCTGCACGTCATCGTGCGAGCGAAGCTGAACGGCAAAGGCCCGTTCAACTTCATCGTGGACACCGGCGCGCCGGCGATGTTCGTGACTACCGACGTGGCGAAAAAGGTCGGCGTCGAACTGGAACGAAATTGGGCCACGTTCGAGCACATGGAACTCGAGGGCGGCGCGAAGATCAAGAACGCTCAAGCCCGCGTCGAGGACATCTTTCAAATCCGCGGCATGAATTCGATGAATCTGCCCGGCCTGCGGCTCGACGGCGTGCTCGGCTACAACATCCTCGCCAAATATCGCATGGAGTTTGACCTGTCGAAGACGTCGATGACCTGGACCGATCTCCACTTCGACCCACCGAAACCGCGGCCGCTGTTGGGCGACGAGGGCGCGAGTGCCCCGCCGGAATTGCAGGCGCTCGGCGGGCTGATGCAAGGTCTCGGTTCGGCGATGGGCCGCGGCAAGGCCGGGCCGCCCCAGCCGCGCGGATTCATCGGCGTGGAACTCGCCGACGAGGCTGAGAGCGTGCGAATCAAGTCGGTGCTGCCGCAGAGTCCCGCCGCCGCGGCCGGCCTGAAGCCCGCCGACACGCTCAGCGAATTCGCCGGCATGCCGGTCAACTCCGCGGCCGACGTGATCAAGCTCGCCGCGAGCGTCGGCGTCGGGGAGGAAATTCGCGTCGTAATCAAACGGGACAACGAGAGAGTCGAACTGACGGTCAAAACCGGGAAGGGGTTCTAGCCATGACGCGAACTAGTCGGCAATGGGCAGTGGACAGTAGGCAGCAGGGCGTCGCGGCATCTCGTCACGCGTTTCTGGTTAAGGCAGCGGCCGCTGTGCTCGTGTTCGCCGGCTGTGTGGTTGCCGCGTCGCTCGGCCGGGCCGATGATCCGCCGGCCAAGCCCGAGCCGGTCACGGTGGACTTCGAGTTGATGCGGTCGATGCACATGGCCGTGCAGGTGAAAGTCGATGACGCGGGTCCGTATCGGTTGATCTTCGATCTCGGTGCGCCGATCACCCTCATTTCCGGCCGGGCCGCGGCTGACGCGGGCATGATCTCGAAAGAGAAGGCCGCGAAGAAGGCGTTCTTCGGCATGCGCGGCGAGGGCAAAGTGAAGCGATTCCAAGTCGGCGACGTTATCGCCGAAGACGTGCCCGTCATGATCATGGACCACCCGACGATCACAGCCGCCGCCGAATTCCTGGGACCGATCGACGGCATCGTCGGCTACCCGTTCTTTGCCCGCTACAAATTCACGATCGACTACGTTGCCAAAAAAATGACCTTCACGCCGAGCGACTACAAGCCGCAAAACGTCATGGCCCAAATGATGGGCCGCATGTTCGGCGGCAACCAGAAAAAACTGATTTCCCCGGCGGCCCTGTTTGGCATCGAAGTGGACAAGCCCGACGGCGACGACGAGCCGGGAGTCACCATCACGAAAGTCTACGCCGGCAGCCCCGCCGCCAACGCCGGCCTTCTGCCCGGCGACCGGCTGCTCACGCTTGACGGGCGATGGACGGATTCCGTCGCCGACGCGATCGGCGCGGCAACGTTTGTGAAACCGGTTGACTTCATTCAGGCCATGGTCCGCCGTGGCGACGAGACGCGGACGGTCGAAGTGCAACCGGCGGTCGGCTTGTGACATGCGCGGCGCGGCTATTCGCCATGTTGCCGAATTGCGCGTTCGATTGCCTGAGTGCACACGCGGCAGAACGCGCCGCGGTTCTGGCTGAACATAATGCAGTCAAGCTCGGGGCGAAACAGGCCGTGGGCCTGATAGCTGGCGCCCTCGAACGCGCCGATCTTGCCGGCGAATTGTTCGGCGGCGAGCAGCGGTCCGGCGGCCACTTTGAGGTCGCGGTAGCGGGCTTGAATCTCTTCGGTACTCGCCGCGCGGGCCTCGAGTTCGCGAATCTTCGTCTGGTGATCATTCATCACGCGATCGTAGGCGGCTTGATTCCACGGCGTCGGCAGCGGCGTGCCGGGCGAGACGAGTTCGCGCCACTTCAGCTTGGCCGGATCGGCGAGCGCGGTGACGTTTGGCGATATCGGCTCCACGGGCCGCTGCGTCGGGAGATAGGCGACGTCCGCACTGTAATATTCGTCGGCAAGTCCTGCCAACGAATGGCCAAGCTCGTGAACGAAGACGTACGCCGCGGTGGGCGAGTCCGCCGGTGCGTTGGCCCAGAGATTGTAGATGCCGCCGCCCGCATGCTTGCTCGTGTTGGTGATGACAACGAGGGAATCGTGCGGGGCCGCGGCCGCCGCGTCGTGGATCGCCCTGTTCTCGTTTGACAGCGCGTAGCGGTCGATGCCAAACGCGTTCGATCGGAAGCCGAGCGGCGAATCGAGCCACCGGCCGCGGCGTGGATCGCTGATGCCCGATGCGGCCGCGGCCACGTGAACCGACCAAACATTGAAATCCATACGGCGCGAACGGAACGGCTCGGTGTCGAACAGAATCGCGACAAGCCGCCGCGTGTCGCCGTGAAACTTGTCCTGCTCGCCCGTGGTGTAGCCGTCGCCCATGACGAGCAAGTCCAGCTTCGTCGCCGAGTCGCCGTTCTGGAATACCGCCGAAACTGTTCCGCGCGGCTCGCGTGGCGACCGGTTCACTCGCTGTTCGGTGGACCGAAACGGCTGCGCGAAGATCGTTTCAAGCCGATCGAGGGCCGTGCGGCGCTTGAGGACGAGCCGCACGTCACCGCGCGGTTCCGGGAACCGTTGCGACTCGTGAAAAGTCCGCCACGTTCTCGCTGCGGCCTCGCCTGTTGTCTGCCATTCGCCGAAAATGCCGTCGAATCCGCGCGAGAAAATCGCCCGGTCCGTCGCCGCATCCACGACCTCAAAGAGATAGCTGCCCAGGCCTAGTTCGTCCACGAGCCGCCGGCGGCTGCCGGGCCACTCGCCTTCGAGCCGAACCTCGTCCAGACTGATCCGCTCCTCGCCCTTCGTGCCCGAGTGAAAGTAATCGAATCGCAGCGTCTTGCCGGTGAACCGATCACCAAAGTCATCGGCGGGCGGCGCGGCCGCCAACGCAGCAGACGCAATGAGCGACACAGCGAACGACGCAAAAAGAATCGGTGGCTTCGTCATGCGGTTGTTCTCTGGCGAAAGAACCTATCGTCGCCGTTGCACTTGAAAATCGAGTTGACGCCGGTCGAGATCGACGCGGGCGATTCGAACGGTGATCGAGTCTCCGAGGCGGTAGGTTCGTCCGGTGCGGCGGCCTTCGAGTGTGTGCGTCGCCGGATCGTACCGATAATAATCGTCCGCGAGCGTACTGACGTGCACCAAGCCGTCCACGAGGTAATCGACCGATTGCGTGAAGAAGCCGAATTCCTCGACGGACGTGATCACGGCCTTCAACTCGAGGCCGATCTTGTCAGCGAGAAACGTGAGCACCTTCAGTTTTTTCAATTCGGACTCGGCTTGCGCCGCGCGGCGCTCGGTGTACGTGCAATGATCGCCGAGCGCGATCAGTTCCGTCTCGTCCACCGAAACTTTTCCGTTGCGCCACAGGCGATCGAGCAGCCGGTGCACGAGCAGATCGGGGTAACGACGGATCGGCGACGTGAAGTGGCAGTAGCAGTCGCTTGCGATCGCGTAGTGGCCGATTTCTTCGGGACTGTATTCGGCTCGTTTCATGCTGCGCAGCAGGCCGTAATGAACCGCTTGCCGGTCGGGCCGCGAGTCGCTCTGGGCGAGCACCGCTTGCAGCTCGGCGCGGCTTTGCGGTTTCTTGATTTTGTAACCGATCGCGCGGACGAATTCGGCGAACGCTCGCAGTTTGTACGGGTCCGGGTCGCCGTGCACGCGACGCATAAACAGCAGGTCGCGATCGGCGAGATATTGGGCCACGGCTTCGTTCGCCGACAGCATGAATTCCTCGACGATCTGGTGGCTCTCGTCGTGTTCCTGCAAGTGCGCGGCCTTGAAGCGGCCGTGCAAGTCGAGTTCGAGTTTCACTTCCGGCAGGTCGAGTTCGAGGAATCCTTTTGAGCGGCGGCGCTCGCGCAGAATGCCGGCCAGCTTCCGCATCCGGTCGAGCAGCGCCCGCACTTCGCCCGCAATCCGCCCGTGATATTTGTGCGGGTGCTTCAGGCAGTCCATGGCGGTTTCGTAATCGAGCCGCTTCGTGACGCGAATCACGCTCGGCATCACGGCGGCGCTCAGCAGCGTGCCCTTGTCGTTGAACTCCATCAACACCGATCTGGTGTAGCGCACGACGCCTTCCTGCAGGCTCGCGAGTCCATTCGAAATCACCTCCGGCAGCATGGGTAGCACGCGGTCGGGCAGGTACACGGACGTTCCGCGTTTGCGGGCCTCGCGATCGAGCGGCGTGCTCGGCCGCACGAAGTGGGCCACGTCGGCGATGTGTACGCCCAAGAGCCAGCCGCCGTCGTCGAGCCGATGCACGTGCACGGCGTCGTCGAAATCGCGCGCGTCCTTCGGGTCGATCGTGATAATCGTTTCGCCGGTGAAGTCGTGGCGGCCGAGCACAGTCGCCTCTCCCTTGGGGAGAGGGTGAGGGCCTTCGGAAAAAGAGGGCTCATGCTCAGTTGCCCTCTCCCCATCCCTCTCTCGATTTGCGAGGGGGCCGAACTCAAGCTTGCCAATTTCATCGTCGAACTTCCGGGCCTGTTCGCGCGCTTCTTCGAGCGCGTCGTCGAAGAACTGATCCGGCAGGCCGAACTCGCGAATGATGCCCCGCGTGTCCACGCCCGGTGCGCCGCGCGCGCCGAGCAATTCGGTGAGCACCGCTTCACCCGGCATTCCCGCGCTCGGGAATCGGACCATTTCGATGACGACCTTGTCGCCGGGCGTTGCCCCTTTCGCGCCAGGGTCGCCGACCGAAATCGGCTCGACGAAAATCGTCCCGTCCACGCGCACGAACCCGCGGCCCGAATCCTCGAAGTACGCGCCGACGAATTGATGCGTCGCGCGTTCGAGGATATCGAGAATCTTTCCTTCCGGATTTCGCCCCGCGTTCGACGGCCGTTTCGTGACTTTGACCAGCACCTCATCGCCCGACGCCGCGTCGCCGGCGCTGCCGCGCGCAATGTAGATGTCCGGCCACGGTCCGCCCTCCTTGATGGGCGGCCGCACAAATCCGCCACCCGCGCGAATGCTGCGGAATACGCCCGTCACCGTGCCGTGCGGGTCCGGCTGACGAACCGTACGATTCTTCGCCAGTTCGAGCCGCCCCTGCTTGATCAGGTCTTTGACGAGATCGCGGTAGTCGCGGTAGTCGCCGCTCGGCACACCGAGCTTGCGCGCGAGTGCCTTGAGTTTGAGCGGCTCGTAGCCGTCGCGACGAACAAACGAGAGGATTTCGGCGGCGTTCATGACTCAGACGCGCAAACGAGCGGTGCGATGCGGCTACGGCTTTTCGAGACCCTCGAAGATCTTTGCAACGGGCAGTTGAAAGCCGGGTAGCACGTTGCCGCCGTCGAGCGTATCGTGATCGTCCAGCACGCGAATCGTCTTGAGATTCGAGTAGACGTGAAGCTCTCTCTGGCGTGGGTGGACCACCCAAACGGCGGCCGTGCCGTGCGCGAAGTACTCGTGAATCTTCCCCTGAATTTCATCCACCGTGTTCGTGCGGCTAACGACCTCAACGGCGAGCGACGGAACGACTGCCCACGATTCGGTCTGCGGAACCTGCGGATGCGGCCACCGGTCGAACGGCACGAACGCCACGTCCGGGCGGCGCTCGAGGCGCGGTGATTCGCTCAGCCGAAAGAGGATTTCAGTGACGGCCCAACCGGAGCGACGGTTGTGTTCATGCTGCCAAAAGTAGCCGTACAAGTTGTTTGCGATCACGCCTTCCTGCGCTCCCATGGCTGACACCTCGATGTGTTGACCGTTCACAACCTCGTAGAGTTCGTCGTTGTGAATGGCGACCGGCGGGCGATCGAGTTCGACGTCGTTTGTCACTGTGGCCACGGCTCAAGCCCTCGCAATTCAATCGTTGAGTGTTTTCAGTAATCCAGTGTATCGCCCGGGCGAAGCGGAACAACTCAGCTTTCGTCCCGGCTACCGTTCGTCGCGCCTTTGTACAACTTCCGCCCGATTGATGGATTGTACTGCGTCCACGCGGACGACGGGTCGCGATCGTCACGAATTTGATCGTGGAAGCTGGCGATCTTGGCGTCGAGGTTGTCGAGCAGGTTGAGCGCGACGGCCTCTAGCGTCATTGGAAGTTTCGGGCTGCCGAATTCGTAGCTGCCGTGGTGCGAGAGGATCATATGCTTGAGTCGCAGCAGCAGTTCGGCCGGAAACGGCTCGCCGATCAGTGACGCGGCCTCCGCGGCCTTGCGATCGACGTATTCGACGCCGATGACGAGGTGCCCGACGAGCTGCCCTTCGTCCGAGTACGCGAACGCCTTTTGATACGTCAGCTCGTTGATCTTGCCGATGTCGTGCAGAAAAACGCCGGCCAAGAGCACGTCGCGGTCGAGCTGCGGATAAAACGGCGTGATGCGGCTGGCGACTTCCAGCAGGTTGACGACGTGCTCGAGCAAGCCGCCGACGTACGCGTGATGATTCTTGATGCCGGCCGGCGCCGCGGTGAACTTGCGGACGAATTCGTCGTCCATCAAAAACGCCTCGGCGAGTGCCCGCAGGTACGGGTTCGTAAGGCCAAGCATGATCTCGCGCAGCCGCGCGAGCAGCTTGTCGATGTCCTGCGGCGTGTGCGGCAGGAAATCCATGACCTCGACGCGATTCGGGTCGATCACTTGCAGGTCCGACAGGATGACCTGCATCGAGCCTTGAAAGATCTGGGCCTTGCCGCGCACGCGAAGGTAGTCGTTCACGTCGAACGAGTGAAACAATGCCTCGGTCGCGTTCCACATCCGCGCGTTGACCGTGCCCGACTTGTCGCGCAGGTCCACTTGCAGGTACAGGTTTCCGTTGCGATTCGCGCGGAGTTGCTTGTCGGAAACGAGATATACCTCGTCGATCGTGTCGCCGCTCTTCAGGTCCTTCACGTACAGTCGAGTCATTCGACTCCCTTCCGCACTGCGTGGTCAAGACGCGAAAATTGAAGCAGCCCGGCCGCGTCTCGCCGCCGGGCTGCTCGTTTTCGCCAGAATCTACTTAGTCGGCTTCAACTCGATGTTGCGGAAGTGAACTTCCACGCCCTCGGATTGGAGCGAGATCGCGCCCTTCGTGACCGTGCAATTTGTGGCGTGGTTCACCAAGTCGCCGTTCACCTTGACGATGATCTCGTTGCCTTTGCAGGTCACTTCCATCTTGTTCCACTCGCCCGGCGGCTTCTCGGAATTGTCCGTCAAGTTGAGGTGCCGGCGGTCCTTCTTTCGCTCCGATTCGTTTTCGACGTCGAGGTCGGTGCCGATGACCCAAAAGTCGCCCGCGTTGCCCGCGGCCAGTTGCACTTCGATGCTCTTCGGCCACACGCCGATCGCCTTGGGCGTCGTCGAGTGCACGAGCACGCCGCTGTTGCCGCCGCTCGATCCCGGCTTCCAACGCCACTCCAGCGACAGCACGTAGTTTTCAAATTCATCCTTCGTTCGGATGTAGCCGGCCGGCACGCCCTTGCAGACGATTACGCCATCGTGCACGCTCCAGACGTCCTCCATCTTCACGTCGTCCTTCGACAGCACGTGCGTCCAGCCGGTCATGTCGCGTCCGTTGAAAAGTTTGATCGCCTCGCCGGTCGCGGCGGTCGCCGGCGGCGGAGCCTTGTCGGGCAGCTCCTTGATGAAGATATTCTTGAAGAACAACTCGTCGCCGTGATGTTGCAGCTCGATCGGGCCGGCGGCCGGTACCGGCATGTCCGAATTCTTGTAGACATCCTTCTTTTGCTTCGCCCAAAAATTCTCCAGCGTGACGTTGTCCACGACCAGCTCGCCGTTCAGCCAGATCCAGACTTTTTCGCCGATCATGACGATTCGGAATCGGTTCCATTCGCCGACCGGTTTGTCGGCCCGTTTCGTGGGCTTGCTGGGATTCTTGGCGTTGTTGAACAGGCCGCCGGAGCCGACCGCGTTCCGCGCGTCCTTGTCGGGGTCCCAGATTTGGACCTGCGGCTGCCCGCGCAGATAAAGGCCGCTGTCGCCGCCGGCATGAATCTTCCAGTCGCACCACAGCTCGAAATTCCGATAGTCCTTCACCGTTTGCAGGCTCTGGCCCTTGCCGTCGTATTGAATCACGCCATCCTTGACTGACCAGTGCGGCAGGAATTTCGCGTTCGCCTCCTTCTGCTTCGCCGCCAGTTGTTCCGCCGTGAGCACGTCGCGCTCCCAGATTTCCACCAGCCCTTGCCAGCCGGTCAAATCCTTGCCGTTGAACAGCGCTGTGAAGCCCGGCGGCGGCACGTTGTCCTCCGCCGCTCGTGTCGCGGCCGAAAAGCACATCGCAAGACCAACGAGCGCTAACGAATGAATTCGCATGCGGGTCATCGGGCGGCTCCTTTCTCTCAGGTGTGTTCGTTCGGGGAGATGAAGATAAAGGAATCGCCTGCGATTCGCCAGCTACGCTGGCGTTTCTGCCCGGCCGGAGAAAGAGATGGCATGGCCTCACGCCAGAACGCGGCGAATGACTTCGCCGTGTACGTCGGTGAGTCGCTGCTGGCGGCCGTTGTGGTAGTAGGTCAGCCGCAAGTGGTCGAAGCCGAGGAGGTGGAGCATCGTGGCGTGCAGGTCGTAGATTGTGGTGGGATCTTCGACGGCGGCGTAGCCGAATTCGTCGGTCGCGCCGTGGCGGGTGCCGCCGCGGATGCCGCCGCCCGCGAGCCAGACGGTGAAGCCGAGCGGGTTGTGGTCGCGGCCTTTCGATTCGCCTTGCCGCATCGGCGTGCGGCCGAATTCCATCGTCCAGACGACGAGCGTGTCGTCGAGCAGCCCGCGCTGCGCGAGGTCGGCGAGCAATGCGCCGATTGGCCGGTCGGCGATCGCGGCGTTGCGGCGGTGGTTCTCGACGATGTCGTCGTGTCCGTCCCAGTTGTATTTGCCGGTCGGCATGTTTGGGCCGCCGCAGTAGACGCTGACGTAGCGCACGCCGCGTTCGATGAGCCGCCGCGCGAGCAGCAGGTTGCGAGCGAAGGTCGCCTGCTCGGCGTCGGGCCGATCGAGGCCGTAGAAATTTTTGATCGCCGTCGTCTCGCGCGACAGGTCGGTGACTTCCGGCGCGGAGAGTTGCATCTTCGCAGCCATCTCGTAGGCGGCGATTCGCGCGGCCAGATCGCCGTCGCCCGGATTCTTCGCGAGGTGTTCCGCGTTCAGTTTCGCCAGGAACTCGAAGCTCGCTCGTTGCGCATCCGGCGAATAGCCCGGCGGCGGATTCAAATCGAGGATTGGATCGCCGGTCGGCTGCAGCATCACGCCCTGGTGTTCCGACGGCAGAAAGCCCGCGCCCCAATTCGCATGATGGCCGGGCGGCAGCCCACGATCGATCAAGACGACGTGGGCCGGCAATTCATCCGTCGCGCGGCCGAGTCCGTACACCGTCCACGCGCCGACCGATGGAAAGCCCGGCCGAATGAAGCCGGTGTTCATTTGAAAACACGCCGGCCCGTGACTGTTCGACAGGGCCTGCACCGAGTGAACGAACGCGAGCCGATCGACTTCGCGGCCAATATGCGGGAACAGGTCGCTCACCCACTTGCCCGACTCGCCGCGCCGCGAGAACTGAAACGGCGACTTCATCCAGCGGCCCGGCTTGCCGAAGAACAGGTTTTCGACGCCGGCAATCTTGCCGACGTCCTGCCCGTCCACCTTATCCAAGTCGGGCTTGTAGTCGAATGAATCGACCTGGCTGACGCCGCACGACATGAAGAGTTGAATGACTCGCCGCGCCCGTGGTGCGTGGTGCGTGGCGGCGCGTGGCGGCGTGGCAGCGCGCGGCGACTGCGGCGAATCGGCCTGCAGCGTGCCGTCCGCTTCGAGCAAATCCGCCAGCGCGATTCCGCCCAATCCGCCGCCGAGCTGCCAGAGAAAATCGCGTCGCGACCAGAATCGACGCGTGCCGGTGCAACCGCCGCGCGGCAGCCGGTTCGTTCGATCGGCGCCTTGTGCAAAGTCGTCTGTGTGCATCGTTCGTCCGCTCTTCGACTCGGCAGATTTTCGCACATCGTCACTTTGGCTGCACGTCTATTTTCGGGCGAATCCGACTTTGCCTGCGCCGGCGATTGTTGCTACGCTTCTTTTTCGCAAATTGCGCGTGAAATTGCCGGTCCAATACATGGAGACGCTGATGAAGCTGAATCAAGGCGAGCCGGTGGTCGTTGTGCGGGACTTGTACAAAGAATTTCATCGCGACGAGTTGACGATCCCCGTGCTCATGGGCATGAACCTCACGGTGCGGCAGGGTGAATTCATGGCCCTGATGGGTCCATCGGGGTCGGGCAAGACGACGCTCTTGAATCTGATTGCCGGGCTGGACCGGCCGACTGCGGGTCAAATCGCCGTGGCCGGCGAGGACCTGGACCGGCTCTCAGAGAGCAAACTCGCCCGGTGGCGATCGCAGAACGTCGGATTCATTTTTCAGCTCTACAATTTGATTCCCGTGCTGACCGCGTTTGAGAACGTCGAGTTGCCGCTGCTGTTGACGCACCTGTCGAAGCGCGAGCGGGCGGATCACGTGCGGACGGCGCTTGATGTCGTCAGCCTGTCCGACCGCATGGATCATTATCCGCGGCAGCTTTCCGGCGGGCAGGAGCAGCGCGTGGCGATCGCGCGGGCGATCGTGAACGACCCGACGCTGCTCGTGGCCGACGAGCCGACGGGCGACTTGGACGCTAAGTCGGCGCGGGAAATTCTCGACCTGCTCGGCCGGCTGAACCGCGAGTTCGGCAAGACGATCATCATGGTGACGCACGACCCGCACGCGGCGGAACGAGCCGGCACGCTTGTTCACCTGGAAAAGGGTGTGCTCGTCGATTCCGTGCTGATGGAGGTCGTGCCGACGCGGCAAGCGGCGGCCGCGTCCACGCGAGGTGCCTCGGAATGAAGTTTCTGCTCTACATTTTTCGCAACGTGATCCGCAACAAGCTGCGGTCGCTGCTCACCGTGCTGGCGATCTGGATTTGCATGGCCCTGATGACGTTTCTCTATGGCTTCCTCGAATCGCAGAAGGTGTGGAGCAAAGAGGCCGAGAAGCACAATCGCGTCGTGGTCATGAACATCCAAGGGTTCGCCGCGCCGCTCACGGTCAGGATGCTCGACGACGTGCGGGACACGAAAGAAGTCGTATCGGCGACGCCGTACTCCTGGTTCGGCGGGCTTTACCTCAACGAGCCGTTTTCATTCGCGCAGTTCGGCGTGGACCCGGAAACGGTGTTCGATGTTTGGAACGATTTTGACATTCCCGCGGACCAGTTGGCGGCGTTCAAGGACAAGTCCAATCGCCAAGCGTGCGTGTGCGATCGGAAGCTCGCCGAGAAATACGGCTGGACCGTCGGCGAGCACATTCGGCTGAAAGGCGCGATCTATAATGTGGACCTCGACCTTACGCTGACCGGCATCTTTGATCCGCCGCAGGAAGTGCTGAGCTTGTGGTACAAGTTGGAATACTTGGACGAGGAGCTGAAGCGTAAAGAGAGTTCGCTGCAGGGTAACGTCGGCATCATTTACCTTCGCGCCAAATCGGCCGGCGCGGTGCCCGAATTGATGACGCGGATCGACGACCACTTTTCCAACTCGGAACACCCCACGAAGACGCAGACCGAGGGCGCGTTTGCCCAAATGTTCGTGAAGATGCTGGGCAACGTGCAGAATTTCATCTTGTTCATCGGCGTGTTCGTGACGGCGTCGCTCACACTGGTCGCCGCGAACGCGATGGCCATGTCGATGCGCGAGCGGACGATGGAGATCGCGGTCTTAAAGGCGATCGGCTTCCGCAGCGAAGTGGTGCTCGCGATGCTGCTCGGCGAGGCGATCATCATTGCGACCGTGGGCGGCCTGTTCGGCGTCGGACTCGGTCGCGTGCTGTACTCGATGGCCCACAACACGGCCACGCAGTTCTTCCCGCTGGACAGCATGCCGTGGCCGGTCATGGTGTACGGCCTGCTGGTCTCGGCGGGCATTGGCTTCGGCAGCGGCATCGTGCCGGCCGTGATGGCCGCGCGGATGTCGGTCGTGGACGGCCTGCGGCGAGTCGTTTGACGAATCGAATCGTGAATCGTGTACCGGGAGCTTCAGTGATACCAGTCAAATACAACCTTCGCAGCCTGCGAATCCGCTGGGTGACGACGCTGCTCACGGCGCTCTTTACCGGCTTGCTCGTGTGCGCGTCGGTGTTCGTGTTCGGCTTGGTGGACGGCCTGATGAATGCTTTCAATGTGTCGAGCGACGAGTTGAAGCTGATCGTTTTGCGCAACGGCGCGACGGAAGAGATCGGCAGCCAGATCGATGGCGCTCGCGCGCGCGAGCTGGGCAGCGTGCTCGAATCGGAGGGCATCGCGACCGACTCGAAAGGCCGCGTGATGTCGTCGCCGGAGCAGCTCACGATCTTGACGAAGCCGCGGCGCGGCGACACGATCGCGGTAAACCTCGGCGTGCGCGGCGTGAGCGACATGGGTCCGAGCCTGCGGCCCGGTTTCGAAATCGTCAAAGGCCGCATGTTCGAGCCGGGCAAGTATGAGGCGATCACGAGTCCGAGCATCGCGGAACGATTTCAAAACTGCGGGCTGGGCGAAGAACTCACCATCAACAATCGCCCGTTTCGCATCGTCGGTCTGTTCAAGGCCAGCGGCAGCGTGGCGGAGTCCGAGGTGTGGACGCCCGTCGCCGATCTGCAAGCCGCGCGAAAAACGCCGAACTTCATCACGTCCGTCGTCATGATGGCAAGGGACGAGGCTGCCAAGCAGCGACTGATCGCGCGCATCGAAGACGACGAGCAATTTGGTTTGGAAGTAAAGGACGAGAAGGAGTATTTCCAGGAACAAGTGAAGGCCGTGGCGGTGATTCGCGGGATCGGCTACGGGCTGGCGATGTTCCTGAGCATCGGCGCGATGTTCGGCGCGGCGAACACGATGTACGCGGCCGTGGCCGGCCGCGCCCGCGAAATTGGAACTTTGCGAGCGCTTGGTTTCAGCCGATTCAGCGTGCTGATGTCGTTCCTGTTCGAATCGATCGCGCTGTGCCTGTTGGGCGGAATCGTGGGATGTCTGGGCACGCTGCCGTTCAACGGGATGTCGAGCGGCACGTCGATTTCATTCAACGAGGTGACTTTTTCATTTAATTTCGGCCCGCGTGTGTTGTTGCAAGGCGCGCTCTTGGCACTGACGCTCGGCCTCTTGGGCGGGCTGTTTCCCGCCATTCGCGCCGTGCGCATGAACATCGTCAGGGCGTTGCGCGAAGTCTGAGCCGCGTTCAGCAGCGAAATCAATGGGCTTCCTCAAATACATCCTGCGAAACGTGTCGCGCAACAAGTTGCGATCGCTGCTGACCGCGCTATCGGTCGGCATTTGCCTGGCGATGATGACCGTGCTCTATGGTTTCATCACGCTCAACGACGCGCTGATTCCGGAACTCGCCGCCGCGAACCGCATGATCGTGATGAGCCGCGACGGATTCACCAGTTCGATTCCGATCACCGTGCTCGATCACGTGAAGCGGCTCGACGGCGTGCAGTCGGTCGTGCCGCTCACTTGGTACCTGGGCGTTTATCGTGACGAGAAAATGCCGTCGTTCGCGCAGCTCGCGACGGACCCGAAAGAGTTACTGAAGGTGTGGTTCGAGTTTCGCCTCGATCCGGATCAGTTGCAAGCGTGGCAGGACGACCGGACCGGCTGCATCGTCGATCGGCGCAATGCGGCTCGGTACGACTGGAACGTCGGCGACTCGATTCGGCTGAAAGGCAACAACTACAGCGTCGACCTCGAACTGACCGTGCGCGGGATCTACGACGGGCCGGAGTTCATCAACGATCTGTATTTCCACTGGGAGTACCTCGATCAGGAGCTGCGGTCGCGGAACGATCCGAAGGCGGGCACGGCGAGCATTCTGTTCGTGAGGGCGAAGTCGGAAAAAGTGATGGACCAACTTTGCGAGCAGGTGGACCAGCGTTACGAGAATTCCGATCACCCGACGCTCACGCAGAGTCATCAGGCGTTCGCGCAGATGTTCACGAAGTTCGCGGGCAATTTGCAGGTGTATATTCGCAACATCGGGCTGGCCGTGGTCTTTTCGCTGACGCTCGTGGCCGGCAACGCGATGGCAATGTCGATGCGCGAGCGGACGACGGAGATCGCGCTGCTCAAAGCGATCGGGTTCTCGCGCGGGCTGGTGCTGATTATGGTGCTCGGCGAGTCGATGGCGATTTCGCTGCTGGGCGGCGTGTTTGGCGTGGGGACCGGCCGCGTGGTGTGGAGCACGGTGCATTATTTCTGGCCGACGTTCGTACCGATGGACTTCATCGCGCCGGTGGTTCTGGTGTCCGGCGTGGCGGTGGCGGCGGGAGTCGGATTGGTGAGCGGCATCTTACCGGCGGTGCGCGCGTCGCGGCTGTCGGTGATCGACGGGCTGCGGAGGGTCGTCTGAAGCATGATTCCCGTCAAGTACACGTTTCGCAATCTGCGAGCACGCTGGGTCACAACCGTGATGACCGCGCTGGGCACGGGGCTGGTCGTGTGGGCGTCCGTGTTGTCGTTCGGGTTGGCCGACGGCCTCGAGCACGCGCTAATGATCTCGGCCGACGCGCTCGACGTCGTCTGCTTGCGCAAAGGGTCGCTGGACGAAGTGTCGAGCGGCCTGGACAAGCAGACGGCCGACCGCGTCGCGACGCTCGACGGCATCGTGCGCGACGAGACGGGCGAGCCGCTCTGCTCGCAAGAATATGTCGTGACGCTGATGAAGCCGCGGCGCGGCGACGGCGGCAGCACGAACCTGATCGTGCGCGGCTTGAAGCCGGTCGGCCGGCGACTGCGGCCCGGCTTCCGCATCGTCGAAGGCCGCGATGTCGAGCCGGGCAAGAATGAAATCATAACTAGCCATCGCGTTGCCGAGCGGTTCGCGAACCTGGCACTCGGCGAGAAGATTAAGATCAACAACACGGAGTTCACGGTCGTCGGGCACTTTGAGGCAAGCGGCTGTGCGGCTGAGTCCGAGGTCTGGACCGACATCCGCGACCTGACGACCGTGCGCAAGGTGCAAGGCGTCGTGTCGTCGATCAGCTTTCGCACGCCCGACGCGGCAACGCAGGAGAGACTGATTCAGATCATCAAGGAGGACGAGGACTTCAACCTCAAGGCCATGACGGAGGTGGATTTCTTTAAGGACCAGATGACGTCGGCACAATTCATCAAGGGCGTCGGCTACTTCATCGCGTTGTTTCTGACGATCGGTGCCATGTTCGCGGCGGCGAACACGATGTACGCGGCCGTGGCGGGCCGGTCTCGCGAGATCGGTACGCTGCGAGCGCTCGGTTTCAGCCGCTCCAGCGTGCTCATGTCGTTCATGCTCGAGTCCGTCGTGCTGTGCTTACTCGGCGGGTTGGTCGGCTGTCTGGCGACGGTTCCATTCAACGGCTACTCGACAGGCGCGGCCAATCTGCAGACCTTCAGCGAGATCACGTTCTCGTTCAGCTTCGGGCCGCGGGTGCTACTTGAAGGCGTCCTGATGGCCTTGATGATGGGCCTCGTCGGTGGACTGGCGCCGGCCATTCGCGCCGTGCGGCTCAACGTGCTGCAGGCGTTGCGCGACGTGTGATGATCGCAGTGCAGCCCTTGAATGCCGACTGTCGGTGCCCCGTCAAACTCCGTCGTGCTTTCCGCAACGACGCTCTCCCGCCTGAAGTCAATCTTGCCGCGTGCCCGTCCGGTCGTTTCGATCATTCTTACTAAAGTGATTGCCAGCTAAATTACGAAAATGATCGTAAGACGATTTAGACCCGTCTCAAGCCAAATAGCGCCCACCGCCGCGAGCGGTGTCGTTCCGCCGAAACGACGCCGCGCCGACGGGCACGGTTGGAGTGAATGAGTCACCCACTCAGAAACTCCCCATCTTGCCGGTTTTTACTGATCGCCGGAGCCGGATGTTACCGATTATGTTTCGTGTAGCAGGTAGGGAAGGGTTCGCGTGAAGTCGCCGCGACAAACTTCACGCGGGCTTGCCGTCTACAGAGTAGCCAGGCAGACCTCGATGGGTTACCGCAGCGGTCCGGGCACAGGAGGGAACTGGTGCCTCAGGACCGACCCAGCAGTAGGAAAAAGATTCCGGAGTGCCTGCCATGAAGAAGGTGTTCACCACGGGACAGGTTGCGAAAATCTGTAAGGTCGCCCCGCGAACCGTCAGCAAGTGGTTCGATTCGGGGCGTCTGAAGGGGTATCGTATCCCCGGCTCCCAGGATCGTCGAATTCCGCGCGAGCAGCTCGTGAGATTCCTCAAAGAGCACGGTATGCCGCTCGCCGAATTGGAAGACGAGACTACGAGCAAGCTCTTGCTGGTTGGATTGGATGGAACGTTGGCCGCCGCTTTGCGAGAGCGGTTGCCGGACACGGATGGATTCAAATTCGAGATCGCTGCCAGCGGCTTCGAGGCTGGCATCCAGGCTGAGTCGATGAAGCCAGACGCGATCGTGATCGACCTCAAGCTCGGTCGCAACGAAGCGATGCAAATCTGCCAGAACCTTCGGCGCAAGCCGGAGTACACGAACACGATCCTGGTCGCCCTTGTCGGCGCGGAAGACCTCGCCGGTGACGGGCTGGCCCAACAAGGATTCAACGAAGTGTTCCGCAAGCCGTTCGACGTGGCCCTGTTGGCGGAACGGATTCGCCGCATGGTCGCCGAACGCAAGAATCTGATCTAGCGGACCTTCCCACAAATAACGCAGGCACCGAGCGGCTCCCGCACAGGGAGCCGCTCGGGATCTTGATCGAAACGCTCGCCTGTCAATTCCCGTCTTCACTTTGCCGCGGATCAGTGTCGTGAATCTCTTCGATTCCTGAACCCATCATCGTGCTGAGGGCGATCAAAAATACGGACTCGATGATGAGCAATAACTGATTCAACTGATTCAACTGATTCCGACCACCTCCAGCGATCCAGTTATGCACGAGAGCGATGGCAATCGCATGTAGAATTCCGACAAAGCAACCAATCGCCGGTCCGCGCAATTGCTTTTTCATTGACTGGGCACGTCCGGTTTCTGCGGTTCATTGGGCTGTAACAATAAATCTACAAGGCTCAAGCCAAACGTTTGCAAGGCTCAAACCGATCGTTTGCAAGGCTCAAATCTTTTTTTGCAAGGCTCAAACTTCAACACCGCCGGGCTGAAATTGAACATCCCTTACTGCAACGACACGATCAGACGCATAAGCCATTTTTGTACAATGGCTTATGTCAATGAACCAGAATATCGACTAACCTGCCCGGACTACGGTGGTGGGCCGGCGCCGGCTGGAGTGATATCGAGCGGGTCGGTCGGGTGTGCGGCGTCCCAGAGGAGCTTGTAGCCGGCGTTGTCCAGCCCGATGTTCTCCGCGTTTCCAATCTCGCCCGTGAACGCGCCGACGGCGTTGATTGCATTCTTCAGCGCCGAGTCCGCACGGAATTTTAGCGAGAACTTGCCCGTGCGATCGATCGTCGGCGTCAAGGTGCCGATGCCCGGAAACTTGATGGGCGTTCCCAGCTTGTTGAAGAAGATCGCCGCCGCACTCAATTCCGAAAGCACCATCATCACCTCCCCCTTGTTCACACTGGTGCGCGCCGTGATGAAGTCGGCCAATTGATCGAGCCCGACCGTCGGGTTCAATCGCACCTTGGGGCCAAACTCAACGTAGGCTTGGAGAAGCTTTGCCATGATCGTGTCCTCAAAAAGACTTGTTGGATCAGCGCCGCCGTGCGGCCATTGTAACACAGCCGAATGGCCTTTCGCACGCAATTCTGTACGATGAATGCGCCCGACTCGTCGCTCGTCATTGTTGTGATTCATCAAGGGATTCGATGCTGAAGCATTTCAAAGCGTGGCGCTGGCCGCTCATCGTCGGATTGGCGGGCTGGCTCGCCGTGGTCTTAACGCGGTCTGATCCGGGGCTAACGTCGGATGAGCCGTTCAGCGTGTTCTACGGCAAGGACTACGTGACGCGATTCTGCGAGCGGGGCCGCGAGTTCTTTTCGCCGGAGTCGATCAACGAGACGTTCGACAGCCGCCGCGAGCATCCGCCGCTCGGCCGCTGGGCGATCGGTTGGGTGCACTGGCTGCTCGACGAGCATCGTCAGGACGCGACGTACGTGAACATCTACGCCGCGCGAGTGGCTCCGGCGACGGCGTTCGCTCTGATGTTGGTCTTGCTCACTCGCGTCGTCGGCTCGCGGCACGGCGAGTTCGCGGGCGTGGCGGCGGGCGTGGCACTCGTGCTGATGCCCCGCGCGTTTGGCCACGCACATTTCGCCGCGCTCGACACGTTCGTGAGTTGCACCTACTTGATCGCCGTGCTCTCAGCGGCGTGGATGATGGAGGGCCGCTGGCCGTCGCTGCGAGCGCCGCTGGCGGGCATCGCGTTGGGAGCGGCATTGCTGACGAAGATGCACGGCGGATTCCTGATTCCGATTGTTTGGCTGTGGGGCGTCTGCTCGCATCGGTTTCGCGGACTGCCGGCACTTCTCATTTGGTCGTTCACCGGCGCGGCCGTCTTCTTCATTGGCTGGCCGTGGCTGTGGGGCGACTTGACTAAGTTGTGGTCTGAAGTGAGCACCGGCACGTTTCAATTGCACCAATTGCCGCACACGCTCGATCGACTGTCGTTGTTTCTTATGTCAAGCCTCGATCGCCAGACAATTCACGTAACCTATCTCGGCCGCACGTACGCCGACTGGGCCGTGCCGTGGCACTATTCGTGGCTGATGTTTGCGGTCACGGTGCCCGCGGGTCTGCTCGTGATCGGTCTGTGCGGTCTCGTGCGGCTGCTCGTTAGCGTCCGCTCAGACCCGCGCGGCCAGCTTTATCTCGTGGCACTGCTGTTTCCGCTCGTCGTGTTCAGCATGCCGCGCGTGCCGGTGTACGACGGCGTCCGCATGTTTCTCATGGTGTTCCCGCTGTGGGCGATCATGGTCGGCCGCGGCGCCGGCCTGTTCGCCGAATGGCTCGAGCGACTCTGCCGCCCGCGCTGGGCGATCGCGGCCGTCGCTGGCGTGCTCGCGTGTCAGGCGTGCGGCGTCATTTATTATCACCCGTTTCAACTGAGCTATTACAATCTGCTGGTCGGCGGACTCGGCGGCGCCGAGCGGCGCGGCTTCGAGGTGACCTACTGGGGCGATGCCGTCACGCCGTCGCTCGTCAACGAATGGTCGCAACTGGCTCCCGAGGAATCCTGCGCCGTGGTCGTGCCGTCGCTGTACGACGCACACCCGGAACTCTTCGAAACCGAGTTGACCAGCCGCCGCCACCAGCAACTGCGCGGCTCGCTCGAATCGAAGTGCCCATATTTGATCGTGTTCAATCGCAAGGCGTACCTGGACGGCGTGCGCGACATCATTGATAGCCCGGATTCGATCCCGTTGGCCGAAACGTCGAAGGCTGGCGTTTGGCTGAGCCGCGTTTACGTGCGGCGGCTGCCGGGCGCGGCGAACAACAACGACGATCCCTGAGCTTGTTCATGAACAACGAACTGACGCATTTCGACGCCAGCGGTGCGAGCCGCATGGTGGACACGAGCGGCAAGCCGGTGACCGCGCGAACCGCGCGAGCGACGGCCCGCGTGCGCATGCTGCCCGCGACGATGCGACTCATCCTCGACCGGAAACTGGCCAAGGGCGATGTGTTCGAGGTCGCCCGGCTGGCTGGAATCATGGCGGCCAAACGGACCGGCGAACTGATTCCGCTCTGCCATCCGCTCGGACTCGACGGCGTGACGATCGATTTCACGCCCGACGGCGACTCCGAGTTGCTCATCTCCGCGACGGCCAAAGTTCACGCTCGCACCGGCGTCGAAATGGAAGCGCTCACCGCCGCCGCCGTCGCCGGACTCACGATTTACGACATGTGCAAGGCCGTGGACCGGTCGATGGTCATCGGCGACATCCAGCTTGAAGAAAAGACCGGCGGCGTGCGCGGCGACTGGAAGAGGAGTTGAACGGTTCAACGTTCAACGGTTCAACAGTTCAACGGTTCGCCCGGTTCTCGCCGACTCCAGGACGGCCTGCGTGAAATCGAAGACCGGCAACGCGCACTCCGGCGGCGCCTCGTTGGTCGATCCGGCCGTGCTCATGTCCAACAGGGCAACGTCGGGCGAACTGCCCGGTTCGAGGTTCTCGATTCGCTCGAAGCGGTTGTCTCGTCCAATCCACAGCGTCTGTTCGCGAATGGCGAGGTCGGCGTCCGCGCAGTGAATCTGAAAATCTTCTCGCCAATGTTGAGCGTCGCCGATGAAGTTCATGCTGAGCGCGACGCCGCCTTCGAGCCGTCCGGAAACCGTCGTCGCGATTTCCACGTGACTGCCGCGGCGGTCGCTGTGCGCGAAGACCTGCGTCGGCTTCAGGCCAGTGACAAAAAACAGCATGTCGATTTTGTGACTGCCCGCGTCGCCGAGGAAACCGCCCGGATTGAGTTGCGGGTCGTCGCGCCACGTGCCGGCGATCGTTTGCCGCCAGCGTTCGGAATTGTGCGTTGTCACCGAGCGGATCGGCCCCCAGCGGCCCGACTGCACCTCGCGGCGAAGCGTGCGGTACAGCGCGTCGTAGCGCCGCTGGTACGCGACCGACAGAACCGGCCCCGCCTTGCTCGCTTCGACCAATTGAACGATCCGTTCGCGCGTGTCGGCGAGCGGCTTTTCACACAACACATGGATGCGGCGGTCAAGGCACGCGAGAACCTGATCGAAGTGATAGCGCGTCGGGGTGCAGACGACGACGGCGTGCAGCGGCGTGTCGGCGAGCATTGTCGGCACGTCGGCGAAGACACTTGCCCCTCGCGCCAATTCGTCGCGGAAGCGCTCGGCCGCGGCCACGTCCAGATCGCAAACGGCCGCGATCGCCGCACGCGCGTCGCCCAGCAACCGCTCCGCGTGTAGGCGCGCGATCGCCCCGCAACCGATGATGCCGGTTCGCACTAGTCGCGTCGTCCCAGCGCTCGCGCCGCTCATACTCGGGCCTTGCCGTTTTTCTGTTTGACGTTGTCGTGACTTTATCGACCGCCGGTGAACACGTAAACTGTTTCGCGGTGAATTGTGGCCGCATCGAATTGCTTGGCCTGGGAGGCTCGCCGATGGCTTGTACCGTCCAAATCTCGCTCGACTTGCACACAATAGAAGACGCCTTGCACGTGGCCGAGATCGCGGCCGACGCCGGCGTGGACTGGCTCGAAGCCGGCACGCCGCTGATGGTCGAGCAGGGCATGGCCGCGGTGCGGGCGCTGCGGTCGAAGTTTCCGAATCATCCGATCGTGTGCGATTTCAAGGTGTGCGACGGCGGCGAGCTGTTCGCGCGGCTGGCCGGCGAGGCGGGTGCGACGCACATGGACGTGATGGCCGCCGCGCACGACGCCACGCTCCGCGCCGCCCTGCGCGTGGCGGCGAAGTTCGACATCGCCGTGATCGCCGACATCATGTTCTGTCCCGATCCGATCGCGGCGGCCGTACGGGCACAGCAAATCGGCGTGCCCATGATCGGTTGGCACTTGGGCTACGACCACCGCGCCGAGAATCGCGGCCTGCGCGCGATCGACTGCCTCGACGACGTACTCCGCGCCGTGCGCGTCCCCGTTCAAGTCGTCGTCGGCCTTTCCGTCGAACACGCGATCGAGTCGGCCCGCCGCGGCGCCGCGTCCGTCGTGATCGGCGGGCCGCTCGTGCCCGGCGACCGCGGCGCGGGATTGGCCGCGACCCTGCGCGAGATTGTCACGGGCGTCCGCGAAGTGAGCACGCGGGCGTAAGAGTTTCTTGTGAGCTTGAAGATTCCCGAAAGGGCGACGTGAGCATCGCCAAGAATTACCTGCGGCTGGCGACCATGAACGCTGTCGTGCGCAGTGTGGAAGGAGAAATTCGTTGAAGCTATAGTCATAGCGACGCACATTGAACCGCTGCGTGAACGAGCCATTGGCCGAAATGCAGGCATTCAGTCCCACAGGAATCAGCCCCATGAATCCAGAGCTTCTTTCCGATTCAGATTTGGACGCCCTCGCTTTGCAAGTGGACGAGCAGCTCACCGCTCTCCAGTCCGAACCGGCCAGCGAGGTTGAGTTTCGCGGAGTCGAACGGGGACAGCGGACCAAACTGCCGGCAGCTCCCAAGCAGCAAGCGCTCATCGAGAAAGCCGCGGGCGAGCCGTTCGAGAGCTTCTGGGAGAAGTTCAAGCGGCACACGCGCCGCGACCTCTGCCTTCCCGGCGGGCTGCTTTACAACCAGTGGCACAAATGGCGCGACCTCCGCAGCAAGGACTCGGTGAAGGTCGCATTCGGTGCGATTGCCGGCATGGGGATTCCCACGGCGTCCATCGCGCCGGTGGCAGTCGCAGCCAGCGTTTTCCTGCTCAATGCCGTCGCCAACATCGGCGTCGAAGCTCTTTGCGAAGGCTGCGCTGAGGAGGAAGCAATCCGCAAAAAGGCTCTCGAGGAAGCGGCGAAAGAAAAGAACAAGTAGCGCTGAAGCTCAAACCCAAAGAGTCCGCCATGTCCACCGAACTCAATCTCCGCTTTCCCGACGCCCAGCACGTCATCGTCACCTTCGATGGCGTGGAATCCGGGCTGCTCGCCTTTACTAATCCCATCACCGAAAAAGACCTTCGCGACATCCAGTGGTATGTCGAAACCTACGGCGCGCACTCCCTCGGCGACCCCGACGATACGGAGGCCGCACGCATCAAGGGAATGCTTCCCGTCTGGGGCAAGGCGATCTTCGAGGCGGTGTTCAAGGAGCGCGATGGCAACCGAGAAGCTTCCCGGCACTTCGACGATTTTCTGAAGGCCGAGCACGACACCCGCCTGCTCACGATCTCCACCGAGCATCCCAGCATTCTCGTCCTGCCTTGGGAACTGCTCCACGACCCCAGCGGCGGCTTCCTCTTCATGGAGAATCCCCGCATCAGCATCCGCCGGCGTGTGGCGGGTGCGACCAAAGCGCGCGGCTCGTTCAAAATCGCGGCCAAAGACACGCTCCACCTCCTCTTCGTCGTCAGCCGTCCAGACGATGCTGGTTTTCTCGATCCGCGCGCGGACTCCCTGCCCGTGCTCGACGCCATCGACGAGCACGCGCCGGGGCGCGTCACCTGCGAGTTCCTCCGCCCGCCGACGCTCGATGCCTTGACGGCGCGCCTCGAAGACAAAACCAAGCCGCCCGTGGACATCGTCCACTTCGACGGTCACGGCGTCTTCGACCGCGCTGGCGG
>Ga0247727_10006102_pt1 | contig 23858 bp, 19 predicted proteins | sample WisWelCaveWW1625_FD_202498 | JGI IMG/M metagenome (GOLD analysis project Ga0247727, IMG submission 202498) | Biofilm microbial communities from Wishing Well Cave, Virginia, United States - WW16-25 | ecosystem: Environmental > Aquatic > Deep subsurface > Groundwater > Cave microbial mat | place... | reverse complement strand
CCGAAGAAGGCGAATGGCATCAGGCCCACGTACAGCGCCCCGGCGAGTCTCGCCGTGCTGTTGATGGAGGCATGGGTTGCGGACGTCATCGTTCAGCTCCGTAGTCGGCCCAACGACCTGGAAATGAGCTGCGGCCGGGCGTCTTGGCCGGAGCTGGCGCGGGAAGAAGCAACAAGCAGTTCATTGGTTTGGAAGTTGTGTCTTCGGCACGCGCCGCGCCAGCGAGGCCAGCCCGGCCGCCAGCTCCATTTCCATGTTAGCGCGCTGGCCGGTGGTCGATGGACGCCACGAGAGTGATTCGGCGCGGAGGGCCCAGGCGAAAACGCCAGGTATGATCGAATAACAGATGCGGCTCGGTGCCCCGAATCTCGAGATACGTTGTGTCGCCTCGCAACGCGAGTGTTGGCGTACCGAGGGAATGGCCACTAACTGAGTCAAGTCTACGCGTTGCGATGAGGCGCATTCGGAGTTGCTGCTCGTCTGACAGGATCCACTGAACATATGCTTCGCAAAGAATGTGATCCCACCCCCGGCAGCTGATCAGGACGCGATACTCACCCGTGGCGGAGTCCGAACGCCAGCCGCCCCCCGTTACTACCGACGTGACATTGGTGGGGACGGCAGGAGCGGCCTGCGCGACTATTGCGGACGGGCAACGTGTGACCGTCAGGAGCACGCAGTGAGTACGAAGGACGCGGCCGGCCAGACGCGCTAACGACCTGGCGTTAACCTGCGTGCGAGCCGGCCACCTGGCTGGCTACATCCGCTCAGAGAAGTGCCCGGCGAGCACGACAGGTTCAACGCCATGTTAGGCAACTCGCACCTTGGCGGTGACGGCGAGCGACACGTGCAGACCGGCACGACCGAGCATCCCGATCAGCGTATCGACGCTGAACAGGCTGATCTTGCCCCGCACGAGGTCGCTGATCCGGGGCTGCGTGACCCCGAGCAGCTTCGCCGCTTGAGCTTGGGTGAGGCCGCGGGTCTCGATCAGGCGGCCCAGCTCGATCATTAGGTCTGCCCGGAGCTTGAGATTCTCGGCCTCTTCGGGCGCAAAGCCCAGATCCAGGAATACGTTCCCGGACGAGCGGCGCACCTCGAGCTCAGGCGCCTCGCCGCTGCGTGAGGAGGGCGCGGAGCCGGCGGCGCGCCGTGGCGAGGTCAGAGCGGCGCGTCTTCCGGCCTTTCTTCTCGAACGCGTGGAGGACATAGACCGCCTCAGAGTACTTGGCGACGTACAGTACCCGAAATGCGCCGCCAACGTGAACCCGGATCTCGACGACCCCGCTGCCCACGGTGGGCATGGGCTTCCAGTCGTCCGGCTCGAAGCCGCGCTGGACCCGGTACAGCTGGTAGCCAGCCTCCCGGCGTGGCCCATCGGCGAAGGCGCGCACGTCCTCGAGCGACGAACCGAGCCAGACGACCGGCTTGTCGGGCACGGTCCAATATACAACTATCTATATCGCGACGCAAGAGGCGAGACACCAGGCGAGTTGCCTAACGGACTGGCGTTAAGCTGCCGCCCGGCGTCTTGGCCGCAGCGGGCGCGGGGCGTTCCTGGGTGACCATGCGTTCATCGTACCTCCCGAGAGCGCCCCGCGCCAGCAAGGCCAGCCGGGCGGGCAGCTTCAACGCCTAGTTAGGTGGCCCGACCTGGCTGAATGGCGTTGCGAGCAAGGAGCTATCCATGATGCCACCAAGAGCCCATACGAGCAGCCAGATAGACAATGAGGCCAATCACGCCGAGGAATAGGCTGGGGCCGATCGCGCGCTCACCGCCGAGCACGCCCCACGGAATCGCGACAACGAGTAGGAGGCCGCCAATCAGCTGTGCAGCCTTCCAGCTCTTTGCGGTCTGCTCGATGGTCTGCACTGAATTGGGTGCGGTGCGCGCGCGGCGATCGGTGGCGAGAGCAGAGCGCAAGAGATCGTCCGTGGGAGCGGGGGGCGCGCCCGAACTGGACGAGACCTTCTTCTGAAGGGGGTAGGCGCAATCGGGACACGCCGTCGCAAGGCTGGACACCTGTCGTCCGCATTCGGGGCAGTCAATCAGCGCCACCGATGCCCTCCGAGACCGGGATTGGTCGGGCCGTCTAACTTGTAATGTGCTGAGCGGGGCGGGCCGCCGATGTGCTTAACACGACACCATCCCCGCAGCTCAAGTCGCGCACGAGTGTGCCAAGTACCGCAACGACCACGCGTTGACCTCCCGCCGCCGTGCTTGGCCTGCGTAACGCCCGCTCGTAAAGCACGCCTGCAGCCTAAGCTGCGCTTGACCGCCAGGGAAGGGGAAGGCCCGGCGTCCGCTCACAGCCGGTCCGCCGGGCTCTTGACCCCATGCCCGCCCCGATTGAGCACGTGCGTGTAGATCATCGTCGTCCGCACGTCGCTGTGCCCCAGCAGCTCCTGGACCGTCCGGATGTCGGCGCCGTCCTCGAGCAGGTGGGTGGCGAAGCAATGGCGTAACGTGTGGCAGGTAGCCCGCTTGGCGATGCCGGACCGCTCGACGGCCCGAGCCAGGGCCCGCTGCATCATCGTCTCGTGCAGATGGTGCCGCCGCCGCTCGCCGGTGCGCCGGTCGTGATACAAGCGGCTCGCCGGAAACACCCACTGCCACCGCCAGTCCCACGCCGCCCGCAGGAGCTTCCGCGCCAGCGCGCCTGGCAGCTCCACCGCGCCCGCCCCAGCTCCCAGGTCCCGGTCGTGCAGCACCTTAACACCCATGAGGTGCTCGGCCAGCAGGCCCCGCGCCGCCTCCGGCAGCACCGTCACCCGGTCCACGCCGCCCTTGCCGCGTCGTAGCCGGATCTCGCGCCGCTCGGCGTCCACGTCCTTCACCCGCAGCTCCAAGGCCTCAAGTAGCCGCAGCCCCGAGCCGTACAGCAGCAGCGCCACCAGCCGCGGAGTGCCCTCCAGCACGGCCAGCACCCGCCGCACCTCGTCACGACTCAGCACGATCGGCAGCCGGTGCGGCTGCTTGGCCCGCGTGACCCCCTCGAGCACCCGCGCGATGCCGGCCAGCTCGGGCACGTCGCGATCCAGGACCTGGCGATACAGGAACAACAGCGCCGCCGCGGCCTGAGCCTGCGTGGCCGCCGAGACCCGGTCCCGCACGGCCAACGCCCCCAGGAACTCCCGGATGTCGCCCGGCCCCAGCTCGGACGGATGCCGTAACCCCCGGTGCCGCACATACCGCTTGATCCAGTACACGTACGCGGCCTCGGTGCGCCCACTGTAGTGTCGGGTCCGCACCGCCCGACGGACCAGGGTGATCAGCTTCGGGCGGAACGGCCCCGGGAAACCCGTACGGGCAACCAGCACGCGCGACAACACCGGCCCTCCTCGGCGGACCGGCCCAACATAGCGTTCGCGGGTTCGAGAGTGGTACCGGAATAATGCCGAACGCATACCGAGGGACAGCGAGGCTCACCTACCGCGTCGCGTCCACCACCCGGACGCCGGCCGGAGGCCGGAACCTGAAGGTCGAGGCCGGGATCGTGCCGTTGACGCGCAGCCGCTCGAGCGTCACGCGCCGTACCGCGCCCGAGGCCTCGGTGATCTCGACCCGTCGCACGAGCCGATCGCCGCGGTCGATCCACAGCAGCACCCGCCGGTAGGGCGCGTTGCGGTCCAGCGGCACGAACGCCAGCACGTCGGCCGCGCGGCCGCCCACCGCCTCGCCGCGTTCCCACGTGATGGTGAATCGCTCGCGCGGCCGCTCCAGGAACTCGGCCACGACGTCGGGCGTGGCGTCCGGGCGGCCCGCGATGGTGGTCCGCACCGCCTGGTTGGGCGTGGCGCTGGGCAGGTACACCCACAGCGTCTCGCCGTCGGACACGATCAGGTCGCCCCTCAGCTCGCGCCACCGCATGGCGAACTTGTTGGGCCGCTGCTGGAAGAACTCCCCGCGCGTGGTGTCGTCGGTGCCGATCATCGGGTCGCGCACGGTCTGCGTGAAGTCGGCGCGGAGGCTCCGCACGGCCTGCCAGGCGGCCACGGCCCGATCCGTGATGGATGCGGCGTCGGGGGTCTGGGCGGCTAGGCGGCTGGGCGGCTGGGCGGCTGGAAGCACCACCGCGGTTGCCAATACCAGGAACCACTTGCTCATTCCACCGCCCTCGTTTCCCCCGGGATTCCTCTAGCCGCCTAGCCGCCTAGCCGCCTAGCCGTCTAGCCGCCTAGCCGCCTAGCCGCCTGCAATCAGACTTCCGCCGGCTCCGCCACCCGTCGCCCGATGACCTCGGCGATGGCCCGCACCTGCCGCATCAGCTCGGCGAACTGATCCGGCGGCAAACTCTGCCCGCCGTCACTCAACGCGCGATCCGGATGCGGATGCACCTCGACCAGGAGCCCGTCCGCTCCCGCCGCCACGGCGGCCCGCGCCATCGGCGTCACCTTCTCGCGCAGCCCTGTCGCATGGCTCGGGTCGGCGATGATCGGCAGGTGCGACAGCCGGTGCACCAGCGGGATGGCGGTGAGATCGAACACGTTCCGCGTCGCCGGATCGAACCCGCGGATCCCCCGCTCGCACAGGATCACCTGGCCGTTCCCCTCGGCCAGCAGGTACTCGGCCGAGAGCAGCAGCTCGGTGATGGTCGCCGCGATGCCGCGCTTCAGGAGCACGGGCTTCTTCACCCGGCCGGCCCGCTTCAGCAGCGAGAAGTTCTGCATGTTGCGCGCGCCGATCTGGATGACGTCGGCCACCTCGGCCACGATGTCCACGCCCTCGGGATCGATCGCCTCGGTCACGATCAGCAGGCCGGTCTCTTCGCGCGCCTTCGCGAGCAGGCCCAGCCCCTTCCGGCCAAGCCCCTGGAACGAATAGGGCGAGGTGCGCGGCTTGAACGCGCCGCCGCGCAGCGCCGTGGCCCCGGCCTCCTTCACGGCGCGCGCCGCCGCGAGGATCTGCTCCTCGCTCTCGACCGAGCAGGGGCCCGCGATCACGACCACATCCTCGCCGCCCACGCTGAGGCCGCCCGGCAGCCGCACCACCGTGCTCTCGGCCTTCCACTCCCGCGAGACCTGCTTGTAGGGCTGCGTGACGTGGATGATCTCGAGCACGCCCTCCAGCGCCATCAGGCGCGAGGGGTCCACCTTGCCGTCGTTGCCCACCAGCCCGACGGTCGTGCGCTGCTTGCCCGGCATCGGCCGGGCCTGGTAGCCCATCTCCTCGATCGTTTCAATGACGCGCCGGATATGGGCATCAGTCGCGCCGTGATTCATGACGATGAGCATGGAACTCCGTTCAGTTGCGAGTGGCGAATGGCGAGTGGCGAGTGGTGCCAGCTGTGCAGGTCGGTACTCGCCATTCGCTATTCGCCATTCGCGATCTCGTACGTGTCCCCATCGCTCGCGATGACGGCGGGCCCACCGTACTCCCGGCCCACCTCACCCAGCACGTCCACGGCCTCGACGGGGGGATAAAGATGCGTCAAAACCAGCCGTTTTGCCTGCGCCCGCGCCGCCAGAGCCCCCGCGCTGCGCGGGGTCAGATGGGTCGGAATCGCCATCGCCTCCGGCAGGCTGCACTCGGCGAGCAGGAGGTCGCATCCCCGTGCCCAATCGCCCAGCGCGTCGCCGGGTCCCGTGTCTCCGGAATACACCAGGTGGCGCCCCGCCCCCCCCGGGGTCACCACCCGGAACGCCAGCGACTCGGGCGTATGCGGGGTGGGGTGGGCCTCGACGCTCACGCCGCCGCCCAGCTCCACGGCGTTTCGCGGTGCGACCTCACGCACGATGAGCGGGAACCCCGGTTCGGTGAGAAAGTCGCCGTGGGCCGCGGCCAGCCGGCGGAGCAGCTCGGTCGTCCCGGCCGGGCCCAGGATCGTGAGCGGCTCCGCCCGGGGCGGCAGCGTGGCGTACTTGAGCGCGAACACGTATGCGGGCACCTCGCCCACGTGGTCCAGGTGAAAGTGCGTGAGCGCCAGGTGCGTGATCCGCTGCCACGCGAGGCCGAACTCCGCCAGGCGGTGCAGGGCCCCGGCCCCGCAGTCCATGAGGAGCCGCACCTCGCCATGCTCGACCCAATGGGCGGCGCTGCTCCGACGAGGGTGCGGCGCGGCGGTGCCGGTGCCCGCGGTCGTCAGGCGCACAGGCGTCGAGCGCGGGGGAGGGTGGAAGTGCGTGATTTCACGGCGATGACCGGTCGGGGTTTCAGCTAACATACCGTATGGTGAGGCGACACGACATGCAGACAACCAGGAAGCGCGCCGTGCTCCCCAGCACCCTTCCCCCTCGGGGGGTGATGATCCACTCGTTGCGGCGCCGGAGCGCCGCGTTCGACGGGGTGTTCTACGCCGCGGTCAAGAACACCGGCGTTGTGTGCCGGCCCACGTGCCCGGCCAAGCCGGCCCGCGCCGCGAATCTCACCTTTTACTCCCGGCTGGATCAGGCATTCGGCGACGGCTACCGGCCGTGCAAACGGTGCAGGCCCGAGGCCGTCCGCTCGAGCGGCGAGTGGACCCGCGCCGTGCTGGCCCGCGCGTTCGCGCCGATTGCGTCGCGGCGTGCGCGGGTGGTCCCGGGCGCGCCCCCCCCCGGGGCGGGCCGCTGGTGGCGGACCGGATCCCGACGCCGCTCGGCGCCATGCTCGGCGTGGCGTCGGCCGAAGGACTGGTGCTGCTGGAGTTCGCGGACCGGCCGATGCTGGCGACCCAGCTCAAACGGCTGGCGCGGGCGCTCGGCGCGCCGATCGAAGCGGGGACGACCCCACATCTAGTCCGCGTCCGGCGCGAGCTGCGGGAGTGGTTCGCGGGTCGGCGCCGCCGGTTCGACACGCCGCTCGTCGTGCCCGGCACGCCGTTCCAGCAGGCCGCGTGGGCCGCGCTCCAGCGGATTCCGTACGGCGAGACGGTGTCCTACGAGACGCAGGCGCGCGTGCTGGGCCGCCCGACGGCGGTCCGGGCCGTCGGGGGCGCCAACGGCGACAACCGACTGGCCATCGTGATCCCCTGCCACCGCGTGCGGCGCGCCGACGGCACGCTGGGCGGGTACGGCGGCGGAGTGTGGAGGAAGCAGCGGCTGCTGGAGCTCGAGCGGGCGGTCAGCCGCCGCGGAACACGACGCGCCGGCTCTCCCGGAAGCCCGGTGCGGTGAGCCGGTAGATGTAGACGCCGGGCCGCACGAAATCCCCGCGCTCGTCGCGGCCGTCCCACTGGAATCGCGGGTCGCACGTGCCCACCGCGCCGGCCGGGGGTCGGCCGTAGCGGCCCGGCGGCAGGGTGCCGGAGACAGTGCCGGAAGGCGCCAGCCGCCGGATCAGGCGACCGCGCACGTCGAACACTTCGAGGCGGACCTCGCCCGGCGCGGCGACGTCGAACCAGAAACACGTCTCCCGGACGCCGAGGGCGGTGTTGGGGAACGGGTTGGGGAAGTTCTGGAACAGCACGGTCGCTGTGGGTGCCGTTTCGTCCAGCACGATAAACGTGCCGGGGCTCGTCACCGCGACACTGTCGGCGCCGAGGTGCGCGACCACGCGCCAGCGGAACGGCAGGTTGCGCTCGAGCGGCCGGGTGGGCACGAAGGTCGTGTCGCTGAGGCCGCGCGCCACTTCGACGGCCGCGGACGGGCCGCGCGCGGAGGGATACACGTACACGTCGTAGACGAACGGCCCCGGCGGGCTCAGCACGTCGGCCGGGCGCCAGATGAAGGTCGGCAGGGTATCGCGGATCGAGTGCCCCTGCGGCTGGGCCAGCGTGAGCAGCGCGACCCATGGCGGCACGGTGAGCGGCCCGTTCACGGCAGTGGATTCGACGACGCCGAGCTGGCTGGCGGCGATCGCGCGCCAGAACAGGCGGATGTTCGGCGGGGGCGCGAACGGCAGGGTGAACGCCGTGGCCGCGACGGTGGTGTCGAGCAGGAGCGTGGCCAGCTGCGAGTCGCGGGCGATCCGCAGCCGGTAGGTGGTGGGCCCGGCGCCCGCCGGCGGTGTGCCCGCGTCCCAGCTGAAGCTGGGGCTGAGCGTACCCAGCGCGCCCGGCGGCGGGCCCAGCGCGCGGAACCCGGTCGGGAATGCGTACAGTCTGAGCGCGCTCACGATGCCGAAGCCCTGCGTATTGTCGGCGGTGTGACGGGTGCCTCCGGCGTCCACGAGGCCGCGCAGCAGCTCGACGGCGGGCCGGCCCGGTCGCGTGCCCTGGACCAGCGCCGCGATGCCGGCCACCAGCGGCGCGCTGAAGCTCGAGCCGGAGCCCACGGTGACGCCCGTATCCACGCGCGCGACGGGCACGAAGCTGCCCGGCGCGACGACGTCGGGCTTGATCCGGTTGTCGGCCGTGGGGCCCCGCGAGCTGAAGGTCGGGACGCGGGCCAGCGAATCGGTGGCGCCCACCGCGATCACCGAGTCACCGTCGGCCGGCGTGCCCAGCGTCCGCGGGGCCGGTCCCTCGTTGCCGGCGGCCACCACGACGAGGATGCCGCGGGCCGCGGCGCTGTCGGCGGCGATGGTCGTCACGGCGAAATCGCCCGTGAGCTGCGCCGGCGTGTAGCCGGTCCCGCCGTCGAACGTCAGGTACCCCAGGCTCGAGCTGATGATGTCCACGCCGATCGAGTCGGCCCACTCCACGGCCGCGACCCAGCGGTCTTCCTCGACCCGGGTCTCGGTGGGCGTGAACTCGGTCTTTGCCAGCAGGTACGACGCTCCCGGCGCGACGCCGAACAAGCGGCCCGGCGCGTTGGCGGCGAGCAGGCTCCAGACCTGCGTGCCGTGCGCCATCTCGCCCTGGACCTCGCCGGGCTGGTCGCGCACCACCGAGTCGTTGTGGACGAAGTCGCGCTGTGCGATCACGGTGGCGCCGGTGAGGAACGGGTGCTGCGTGTTGAAGCCGGCATCGAGCAGCGCGATCCTGACGCCCGCGCCGCGCAGGCCGCGATCGTGCAGCGGCGGGATGTCGAGCTGGCGGTAGGGCCAGGAGAGGCCGTACAGGGTGTCCTCGGGAGCGGCGGCTAGGCGGCTAGGCGGCTGGGCGGCTTGGTCGGGTGGTCGGGCCTCTTCTAGCCGCCTAGCCGCCTGGCCGCCTAGCCGCCCCTCGTCGAGGCGAACGTACACAACGACCGGCTGAATGTGGCGGACATCGCGGAGCGCGGCCAGCTCGCGCAGCGCGCGACCGCTGATCTCGGCGCTGACGGCGTTCACGAACCGCGACGTAAAGCGGACCCTGCCGCCCCGGGCGCGGATCGAGTCGGCGAGCCGCGTCAGATCGGCGCCGGGTTGGGCGATGACCCACGCCGTGACCGAGGTGTCGCGGTCCAGGGCGCGGGCCAGGTGGCGGGACACCGCGCGCGGCGTCTGCGCGAAGGCCGGCGCGGAGGCCGTCAGGGCCGCCGCGAAGGCGGCGAGGACGGCCCCGCGCACGTCAGGCGGCCTGCGATTCCTCTGCGCCTTCGCCCAGCCGCACCGACACGACGTTCGACACGCCCGGCTCCTGCATCGTGATGCCGAACACCGCGTCGGCCGCCTGCATGGTCCGCGCGTTGTGCGTGATCACGATGAACTGGGTGTGCTGCTTGAACTCGTCCAGCAGCCGCGTGTACCGCCCGATGTTCGCGTCGTCGAGCGGGGCGTCCACCTCGTCGAGCAGGCAGAACGGGCTCGGCTTCGCGAGGTAGATGCCGAACAGCAGCGACAGCGCGGTGAGCGAGCGCTCGCCGGCCGAGAGCAGGTGGATCCGCTCGGTCTTCTTGCCGCGCGGCTTGGCCGTAATCTCGATCTCGCTCTCGAGCGGGTCGCTCGGGTCCACCAGGAACACGTCGGCCGAGCCGCCGCCGAACAGCGTCTGGAACACCCGCTGGAAGTTGCCGCGGGCGCCCTCGAAGGTGGCGAGGAACCGCTCGCGCGCCACGATGTCGAGCTCGCGCACGCTCTGGTGCAGCGCGTGCTTCGCGTGGGCGATGTCGTCCTTCTGGGTGATGAGGTGGTGCAGGCGGCGCGCCTCCTCGTCGTGCTCCTCGAGCGCGAGCGGGTTGATGGGACCCATCGTCTCGAGCAGCTGCTTCAGGTCGTCGGCTTCGGCGCGCAGGTAGTCGGCCGTTCCCTCGACCGGCGGCGCTTCGGCGAGGATCTGGTCCAGGCTCCGGCCCCACTCGGCCGAGAGGCGCTCGCCCATTGCGCGGCGGCTGCCCATCAGCTCGCTCGCCTCCAGCTCGGCCCGGTGGTTTTCCTCGGTGAGCTGGGTGAGCCGGGTGCGGGCCTCCTCGAGCACCTGCTCGGCGCCGGTGAGCGTGCGGTCGGCCGTGCCCACGCCTTCGCCGGCCGACGTCGCGGCCCGCTCCAGCTCGGCGAGCGCGGCGCGCTGCTCGGCCAGCTCCTCGGTCCACGCGGCGCGCCGGGTCTCGAGCGCCTGCAGCTCGGCCTCGAGCCGCCCGGCTTCCTCGGCCAGCGCGGCGATCCGCGCGGCGTACTCGCGCGCGGCCGCGCCGGCCCGTTCCTCCCGCTCGTGCACCGCCTGATGCCGCGCGGCGATTTGCGCGTCCTCCACCTGCCAGTGGACGCGGCGTTCGCGCGCCGCTTCCTGCTCGTTCTCCAGCTCGGTGAGCCGCGCGCGGGCTTCGCCCAGCTCGGACGCGAGGCGCACCCGCTCCAGCTCGCCCTGCGACAGCGCCGCGTTCACGTCGGCCAATCGCGCCTCGACGGCCGTGAGTCGCTCCCCGAGCCGCGACAGCTGGCCGGTCTCGACGCCGAGATCGCGCTCGAGGTGCGCCAGCTGGCGCCGGGCGTCGTCGGCATCGGCCGCCGCCTGTCGCTCCTCGACGCGGGTGGCCTCGACCGCCGCCTCGGCATGCACCGCCGCGCGCTCGGACCGCTCCAATCGCTCCGCCGCCTGCTCGAGCGCGCGGTCCTGCTCGGCCAGGTCGTGGCCGAGCCGTTGGGCGTCGTCGGCCGACGCTTCCAGCTCCGCGCGCCGGCGCAGCGGGCCGCTGGTCGTCGGACCGGGCAGGAACACCGCCCCGTTGGCGCGCAGAATCGCGTCGCCCGCCGGCGCGAACGGCCGCGAGCCGGCCAGCAGCCGCGCCACCCACACCGCAGCCGGGCCGTCGCCGGCCACGCGTTCCGTCAGCTCGCCCGCCTCGGCGTTGCCCTGCGGGCCGGGTTCGAGCGGGAGCAGCAGCAGCGGGCCGGGCCGCGCCTCGCGATGCCACGCGTGGACCGCGTCGCACACGCCGAGGTCGCGCACCACGACGGCGTGGAGCCATTCGCCGAGCACGTGCTCGGCCTCGGCGACGTCCTCGCGGCGGGCCCGCACGAAGTCGGAGAGGGGGCCCAGGATCGCGCCCGCGCCGAACCGCTCCCGCGACTCGAGCAGGGCGGCCGCGGACGGTGCGAGGCCGACGTGGTCGCGCTCCAGCTGGCCCAGCGCGTCGCGCCGGGCGACGGCCTGCGCCAGCAACTCCCCGGTGGCGCGCCGGTCGGTCCGCAGGCGGGCCTCATGCTCGCGCGCTTCGGCCAGCGCGTGCCGCGCGCGGTCCGCTTCGAGGCCCAGCGCCACGAGCCGCTCCGCCAGCGTGGCATGCCGCGCGCGCACATCGCCTTCGTGCCCGCCCGCGCCCTCGTGTTCCCGGGCCAGCGCCGCGCGCCGGCCCTCGGCCGCGCTGATCTCCTCGCGCAGGTCAGCCAGCTCGCGCTCGAGTGCCTGCCGCTCGCCGCCAGCGCGGCGCACGTCCTCGGCCTGCCGCTGCAGCGCCTCCTCCAGCCCGCGCAGGTCGCCGCGCTCGGCTTGCAGCGCTTCCCGCGACACCTCTTCGGCCCGGGTCCGCAGGCCCAGCTCCATCTGGACCGCGCTGCGGTCCCGCTCGGCCGCCACCCGCTCGGCCGCGGCTGCCTCGCGCTCGCGCTCGGTGCGCACCGCGCTCGCCTGTAGCTCCGCGCGCTCGGCCAGGGACCGCTCCCGGCGCGCCGCCGCGTTCTGCGCCCGCTCGGCCGCGAGCGAGAGATCCCCTTCCAGCGTCATCGCCGCCACCCGGGCCTCGCTCACCCCGCGCTCCATCTCGGCCCGCTGCGCTTCGGCGCCGGCGCGCGACTCCACGGCCTCCTGGCGCGAGCGCTCGAGCGTGGCCAGCAGGTCGCGGGCCGCCGGCAGCAGAGTCGCCAGCTCGCCCCGGCGCGCCTCCAGCAGCCGCAGCCCGAGATCGATCTCGGCCGTATCGTGGCGCGCCAGCGCCGCGACCAGCTGGTAGCGCTGCTCCAGCAGATGGTGGTGCCGCTCCGCCTTGCCGCGCTGCCGCGCCAGCGAGCGCACCCGCGTCTGCACCTCGGCGATCAGGTTCTCGACCTGCACCAGGTCCGCCGCCGTCTCCTCCAGCCGCCGCTCGGTCGAGCGCTTGCGGTCGCGGTACAGCCCGAGACCGGCCGCCTCCTCGAACAGGGCTCGCCGGTCGTCCGGCCGGTCGGAGAGCAGTGCGTCGATCATCCGGGCCTCGATCACCACACTCTGGTCGGTGCCGAGGCCGGTCCCGGCGAGCTTGGTCAGCAGCTCGCGCCGGGTGACCGCCGCGCCGTTGATGAAGTACTCGCTCTCGCCGGAGCGCGAGACGCGCCGCGTCAGCACCACCTCGGCAAAATCGAGATCGAGCAGGTGGTCGCTGTTGTCGAAGCAGAGCGACACTTCCGCGATGTTCTGTGCCTTCCGGGTCGCCGAGCCCTGGAAGATGACCTCCTCCATCCGCGCGCCGCGCAGTACGCGGGGGTTGTGCTCGCCGAGGACCCAGCGCACGGCATCCGACACGTTCGACTTGCCGCAGCCGTTGGGTCCGATGATCGCGGTCACCCCGTCATTCACGACGAGCTCGACCGTGTCGGCGAACGACTTGAACCCGGACAACTCGAGGCGGCGCAGTTTCATCGCATGGCTCCCACGCGGGGGACCAGCGCACCCGCGCCGGTCGGTGTGAGGACATCGGTGAGGAGGGCCGCCTGGACGGCGGCCTCGTAGGCTCCGGCCCACAGCCGGAAGGTGCCGCTGGGCTCGGCCAGCGCGTAGGCCGGCACGCCGGCGTGGCGCAGCCGCACCCGCTCGGCGCGAGCGGCCTCGGCGCTGAGACCGCCCTGCAGGGCGACGGCGAGCGGCACGTTGGCCGGCTCACCCGCGCCGCGGGCCAGGCGCCCGGCCGTGCGCAGCGCTCGCAGCGCGGAGTCGGCGCGGGCCGAATCGGCGAACGGCCCGGCGTACACGCGGAACACCTGCCGCCCGTTGGCCAGCCGCAGCGGCGCGATCATCGTCGGCGTGCCCGCGGCCTCGAGGGTGTCGGCCATGGTCCAGGCGGCGCCAGACGTTCCGAACGATGCGGCGCGCACGGCCCAGCGCAGCGTGTCCGCCGGGCGCGGAGCGCCGGCCGCGGCCGCCGAGTCGGCGCGGCCGGCCACGGGGGGAGGCGCAATGTCGCGCACGGCCGCGGCGGCCGCCTGCGCCCTGCGCGTGGATCCCCGCAACCGGTCGCGGAACACCCACACCAGCGCCAGCACCACGACGACGAGGAGGGCCACCCACGCCAGCGGCCTCGTGCCCGGCTCCGTCGCGCTGAGGTGCTGGAGCAGCTGCGGGTGCGTGACGCGCGAGCGCCGGCCGGCGGCCTCACCCTCGAACGGCAGCGCCTCAGGCGCGGGCTCCGTCGCGGGCGGCGACGCCCCGGGGAGGGGCGGGGGGGCGGGGGGGAGCTCGGTAATCGCGCGGCTCGCGCCGGACACCCGCACCGAGTCCGTATCGGCCACCACCGCCAGCAGCGGCATCCCGCGACCGATCGCTTCCATGAGCGCCGGCACGTCCCGCGCGGCGGTGTCGAGCCCCGCCGGGGCGAGCACGATGATCCCGTCGGGCTCGGCCGCGAGGCCGGCGAGGTGCTCCGGCGCGACGTAGAGCAGCAGCAGCGCCTCTTCGTGGCGGAACCCGGCCGACAGGCGGCGCCACCGCGGGTTCTCCATCAGCGGCTGGGCGTCGGACGCGAACGTCCCGCTGGGAATGAAGAACAGGTTGGCCTGCGGCTGCTGCTGGACGATGCGGTTGAACGAGACCCCGTACTCGAAAGCGTCCACCAGCCCCTCGTTGTTCGACGCGCCGGCCACCGTGTGAAGGGTCGGCGCGTCCACAAAGCAGTCGATCAGCGCCGTGCGGCGCCCCGAAGAGGCCACGGCCCGCGCGACCTCCCACGCCATCTGGGCGGACCAGCCCCGCAATTCGGTCGCGGGGACGATCGCGACGACGGCGGTCGCGCGGACCAGGTCGGGCACCTGCGCGCCGAGGTCGCGGGTATCGAGTTGGAGCCCCGTCACTGCCGGTTGCGATCCACGATGAAGTAGGGCCGGCCCAGCGCGCGTCCAGCGGAGTCGGCCGCTTCGCGGGAGCGGTAGGGACCGGTCATCACGCGCCAGATGTTGTCGGCGGGCCGAGGCGCGATGACCTGCGCCGGGTGGCCGTCGGTGCGCAACGTGTCGGCGAGCGCGCGGGCGCCTTCGGGGAACCGAGTCGAGGTGACCTGCGCCCAGAAGTTGCCGGGCGGGGCCGGCGGCTCGGGGGGGGCCGAAGCGCGCGGCTCGGCCCGTGCCGCCGCCGGGGGCGGTGCGGCTTCGGTGGTGCGCGGCGGTTGCGCTGCCGCGGAGCGTTCCGCCGGGCGCTCGCGCGGGGCGGTGGCCGTGGTCGCGGTGGGAGCCCCGGCGGGCCGCGCGGCATCCTGGGCCAGCGAGCGCGCCGCCGCCGATGCCGAGCGTGCCACCCAGCGCCCGGTGAACCACAGGTCCGCCGCGCCCCCCGCCACCGCGCCGACCGAATCGAGCGAGCGCACGTCGCGCGCGACCACGGCCCCCTCCTCGCGGGCGAGGATTACGCCGTCTTCCGCCACCACGGGCAGGTCGCTGGCCCAGCGCGTGCGCAGCTCGCCGCGCACTTCGTGGTCCGCCACGCCGACGATCCAGACGACGTCCGGCTGCTCGGACGGCCGCACCAGGATCGCGCGGCCCCACGGATCCGCCCGCAGCGCGGCGGCCGGGCCGGGCAGCGGGATGGTCGACGTCACGGCCCGCCCGAACCGGTCCACCACGGCCAGCTCGTGCTTCCCCTGGAGCGCGACGAACACCTGGTGGCCGGACGGGGAGAAGATGGCCGCTCGGGGGGTCCCGGACAGCCGTACGAACCACGGCCGGTCGGACTCGCGCTCCTCCACGACCACCAGCCCGGAGTCGGTGGCGAACGCGACCGCATCGCCGTCGAAAGCGGCCGCCCGGTCGGCGGCCTCGGGCGCGGCCACGGCCCGCACCAGGCCGTCGCGCGAGAAGGTTGCGAGCGTGTCGGCGGAGGCGTCGCGGAGGGCGAGGATGCGTCCGCCCGGGGCCGCGAACACCGCCCGCACGCGGCGTCCCAGGGTGGTCGGCCACGGCGTCACGCCCCAGTGATGCGATTCCAGCACCGTGCCGTCGGTGGCCACGGCCAGCAGTGTCCCGTCGGCGCCGAGCGCGGCCAGCGCGCCGCGCGGCGCGACCGTCCGCTCCCGCAGCGCCACCAGGTCGAGCGACGCGATGCCCCCGACGCTGTCGCGGTACAGCAGCCGCCGCCCCTGCAGGTCTACCCCGACCGCGTCGTAGGCCCCGGCCGTACGCGCACCGGCGCCCCAGCGGGTCGCTTCCAGGTCCGGCAACTTGTACACGGTGAGCGGCCCGCCCTGGGTGGGGAGACGGAAGGCGACCGCAGGCACGGGCCGGCCGACCCTGTCCGCGCTGTCGGAGGCTGATCCCCGCGCGGCGGTGTTCCGGCCGCACGCCGCTGAGGCCGCCGCGAGGAGGGCGAGGCACGCCCGGGCGAATCGCACGATTGGAAGTAAAAGCTAGCGGGTTGGCAGGGACTGTCCAAGAGTGGAAGGCTATGAGCTATGAGCTATGAGCCATGAGCTATGGGCTATGAGCCGTGAGCCATGAGCTGTGATGTGGTAATGAGCCGAGGGCGGCCCGCTGGGGAACCGCCCTCGCGTTCGCCACTCACAGCTCACAGCTCACAGCTCAAGGCTCACAGCTCATAGCTAGTACGGCGGTCCGAGGCTCACCGTCCAATAGCCGCCGACGCCCGGCCGGTTGCGCGGCTTGGCGTAGTCGACCCGCATGATCATCAGGCCGAACAGATTGGCGCGAATGCCGACGCCGTAGCTCGTGACCGGCGCGCGGATCGTGGCCCCGCTGCCGGAGGCGCGCGACCAGCGCAGGTCGGATTCGCTCGTCCACGCCAGGCCGGCGTCGAAGAAGATGGCGCCCTCGATCGGCGGGAAGCCGATGGGCAGAAAGCCGAGGGCCAGGTTGCGCACCAACGGGAAGCGCAGCTCGGCGTTGGCCACGAGCGCGCGCGAGCCGAGCAGCTGGTCGAGGTCGCCGCACTGCTGCACCGAGACCGAGCCGGCGCACTCGTTGCGGGTGAAGGAGCCGTACGTGTAGCCGCGTACCAGCTCGGTGTTCCCGAGGTAGATGGGGATGATCTCGTTCTCGTCGCGCCCGAACCGGCCGAGGAAAAACAGCCGGGTCGCGAAGTTGACGAACGGCAGGCCGAGGCCGTCGTAACGGCGGTGGTCGGCGAGCACCTGGGTGTACTGCCAGTCGCCCACGGCCTGGCCGACCTCGAACCGGTAGCGCCGGCCGTAGAACGGGCTGGTGTAACCGAACAGCGAGTTGTCGAAGACGATCGCCGCCGAGGGTTGGACGAAGTTCGTGGACGTCCCCGCTGACACGCTGTCGTACTGGCCGAGGAACTGGCCCGTGAACGGCTGGTACGCGTACACGATGTTGAGGGTCGCGTCGTTGATCGTCACGAACCGGGTGCTGAACTCGAGCCGCTGGAACCGGTTGAACGGCAGGATCGCCTGGCCGAAGGCCTCGCGCATCACGAACCGCCGCACGTGGGTGACGACGGCGTCGAAGTCCTGACGGGCTTCGACGGAGGTGCTGCCGTAGAAGTAGTAGGGCGTCTGGGACAGGCCGAAGCCCCAGTTGAGGCGCCGCGACAGGTTCGCGTACGCCGCATAGACCTGGGCCTCGGAGAGGCGGCCGTTCACGGCCCCGGCGAAGGTGAGCACCTTGTCGCCGAGGATGTCGGACAGCTGGACGGCCGTGCCGCCGAAGAAGCCGCGGCCGAAGTTGTCGCGCGCGTAGCCGATGGTCGGCCGGCTCACGAAGTCGGGCGAGAACCGGGCCCGGTAGCGGCGCGTCGTGAAATCGACGGTGTCGGGCAGCGCGAGCGTGGCGCTGTCGAGCAGCGCGGCCACCGAGATCGGCGGAGGCGCCGTGGAGTCCGCGGGCTGCGCGGTCACCGTGCTCGAGGGCCGGAACCCGCGTGCCGCGCCGGAGGGGCCCCGGTAGATCGAGGCGTCACCCGCGGGCGGGTTCGCCCCGGTCCCGGTGGCGGGGGGCGTGGCGGCCACGCTGCCGGGCGGCGTCACCGCGGGCGGCCCCTGGATCAGCGGCGCGTCGGTGGGTGCCGGCCGCCGCAGCGCCGACATCAGGTTGAAGTCGGGCCGGAGCGGCTGCGCGCTCGCGTTGGCGAGCACGATCCAGCCGGTCGGCGTGGCGCGATAGGGCTCCCGCCGCAGCGCGCGCGGGTTATCGATGGCGTAGACGTTGTAGTCGCCGCCCTCGTAGACCGTCATGACCAGCCGGTCGGCCTGGCGGGCCCACGAAATCGCGGGCGAGAGGTCGGTGATCCCCGAGATGCCGGTGTAGACGTTGGTCAGCTGGAACACGTCGCCGACGTCGAGATCGTAGAGGAACACGTTGTCGATGCCGCTGCGGTCGGAGATGAACGCCACCGAGCGGGCATCGGGCGCCCACACCGGGTTGACGTTCTTCCCCTCGTCCATGCGCGCCAGCGCCTGGATCGAGTCACCCTCGAGCCAGTACAGCGCGATGCGCAGGTTCCCGAACCGCAGCACCTCGAAGTCGGTCTGGGGACCGCGGTCGGTGGCGAACGCGATGGCGCGCCCGTCCGGCGACCACGTGGGCTCGAGGTCCGCGTAGCGATCGCTCGTGAGCCGCCGCAGGCCGGAGCCGTCGCGGCCGACCACGTAGAGGTCCGACCAGCCGCCGTCGAGCCCGGTGAACACCAGCTGCTGGCCGTCCGGCGAGAAGCTCGGGTTGACGATGGCCGGCACGTCGGGCCGCACGCGTTGGATGTCGCCGCTCTGCACGTGCAGGATGTTGATCACGTCGCGCCCGCCGCTCTTGGCCACGAACGCGTACTCTTCGCCGTCCGGCGACCACGCCCCGGTCGAGTTGATGAAGCGCAGCGACTCGAAGTTGGGGTTGAAGGCCGAGCGCACCAGGCGTCGCACGTGGCGGCCGCGCTCCGCGTCGGCCAGGTGCAGGTCCACGAAGAAGAAGTTCCGCTCCGACATGTAGGCGATGTAGCGCCCGTCGGGCGAGACCTGCGGCGACACGTGCAGCGTGCCGCCCACCGTCCGCTCGTTCAGCACCGCCCGGGCGATACGCCGCGCCGGCTGGTGATCGCCGACCTGCGGCAGGTACGTCGTCTGGACCGCCTCGCGCCACTCCTCGCCCAACTCCTCGAGGCTGATGCCCAGCACCCGTTGGAACGACCGCTCGAGGTTGCCCGACAGGGTGCCCTGGAGGATCGCGCCGATGGATTCGTCGCCCCACTTCTGCCCGACGTAGGCCCAGAGCGCGTGGCCGAAGCGGTACGGGAAGAACCGCGGGTCGTAGGTCAGCTGCTCGATCGTCGGAATCCGCCCGTTCAGCGCGGCGTCGCGGATCCACATCGCGGTGTGGGGATCCACGGGGCCGAGCGAGAGGTACTCGGCCATGCCTTCCATGAACCACAGCGGCGGGTTCGCCTGGGCGATGGCCTGGAACCCCGCGCCGATGCGGCCGCGCGCGAAGATGTCGTACTGGAAGGCGTGCACCAGCTCGTGCTGGAGCACGTGCTCGAAGTCGTCGTAGCTCCCCGTCCACGGCAGCACGATGCGGTGCTTGAAGAACTCGGTGAGCCCGCCGGTGCCCTCGCCGAGTTCGCCCGCCACGGTGTTGGTCTGCTGGAAGTCCGCGGAGTTGGCGTAGAGGATCAGCGGCTTGCGCTCGCGCCACTCGTGCTGGAGGATCCGCGACAGCCGCGCGTACCCGCGCTCGGCCATCCGGGCCGCGTCCAGCGCCGCGGCGCGGTTGCCGTAGTAGTAGACGTCGAAGTGCTCGGTCTGGATGATCGAGAAATCGAACCGGTTGTACTGGACCTTGTTCTGGCCGAAGTACTGCGCCCGGGCGGGCGCGGCGGCCACGGCGGCCAGGACCAGTGCGGCGGTCAGCGTTCGGCGCATATCGCCCTCCGGGGCGGTGCGGCGGCCTGCTTCACCTGCAGCTCCTACGACTCCTGCATCCGCGCCTGGGGCGCGTCAGCCCACAGGTTCTCCAACTGGTAGAAGGCCCGCAGCGTGGGGTGGAACACGTGGACCACGATGTCCACGAAGTCCAGCAGCGCCCAGCGGCCCGCGGTCAAACCCTCCACGTGATGCGCCCGGACCCCGTGCGCGGCCAGGCGCTCGATGACGTGCTCGGCGATGGCTCGGACGTGGGTGTCGGACGTTCCGGAAACTACCACGAAGTAGTCGGCGGCGTCCGACAGGGTCCTCAAGTCGAGAACGACCCCGTCCAGGGCCTTGCGGTCACCGCACGCGGCCAGAATCTCCTGCAGCGCCGCGTCGTCCGCAGGCCGCCGCCGCGCGGCTTTGCGCGATCGGGCGGCCGGTCTCTTAGACGTCATAGCGGCGCGGCCGTTGGTTTGTTCCGCGCCGGCGCGGCCACACCGTCCTCGACCTGCCAGAACACGCCCCAGGCGTCGGGTCCCGCGTGGGTCGCGATCACGGACGTGACCGGGCTCACCACGATGTCGATGGGCCGGTAGCGCCGTCGCAGGGTGTCCCGGATGTCGCCCGCCGTCTCGGCGCAGTCGGCGTGCACCACGCCCATCCGCAGCCGCTCGCGCCGTGGCGGGAGGACCTCGTCGAGCAGCTCCAGCACCCGGGGCAGCAGGTGCGACCGGCCCCGCACCCGGTCCATCGGCGCGATGCGGCCCTCGGCGTCCAGGCTCAGGATCGGCTTGAAGTCCAACAGCGTGCCCAGCCAGCCTTTGGCCCTCGAGACCCGGCCCGAGCGGATCAGATTCTCGAGCGTGGCGACGGTGAAGAACATCCCGGACTGGCCGCGCAGGCGCGTGAGCTCGGTGACGATGTCGGGTGGCGACCAGCCGGCCTCCGCCAGCTCCGCCCCCCGCAACGCCAGCAGCCCGGCGCCCAGCGAGGCGCTCCGGCTGTCCACCAGGTGTACGCCGCCGGGCTCGAACGAACGGCGCGCGGCTTCGGCGTTGGCGTAGGTCCCCGACAGGCCGGACGAGAGAATGACCGCGACCACCTCGTCGGCACCTGCCCGCGCGTGCTCGTAGGCCTCCCGGAACTGGCCCACCGTCGGCTGGCTCGTGGTGGCCACCAGGCCCTTCCGCAGGCGCCGGAAAAACTCCTGCGGGTCGAGCCCGACGCGGTCCTGGAAGACCTGGTCGCCGAACGTCACCTGGAGCGGCACCAGGCCGATGCCGTGCCGGTCCAGCAGCTCGTCGGGCAGGTCGCACGCGGTGTCGCACACGACGGCCACCGCCCGGCGCTCGCCCGCCAGCATCCGGTGCTGCTCCCGCATGTCCTCGGCCTTGCGGGTGAGCACCTCGCCCCAGGCCTCGGCGCGGCGGAACAGGTCTTCGGGCTCGTTGAGATGGATGTGCACGCGGAGCAGGTCGGCGGTGCGGACGACCTGCAGCGATCCGCCCACTCCGTGCAGCGCAGTGCGGATGTCGGCGGAGCCGGGCAGGGCGTTGCCCCGCACGAGCACCTCGGTGCAGAAGCGGTAGTCGCGGTCCGACACGACCTCGGCGAAGGCGGCGGGCGCCATCGCGAAGGCCTGCTGGTCTTCGGCCGCCTCCGCCGTGGCCAGGCCGTCGATCAGCCGGACCACGCCCTCGATCATGCGGACGAAGCCTTTCCCGCCGGCATCCACCACGCCCGCTTTCTTGAGGTCCTCGAGCAGGTCCGGTGTGCGGGCGAGCGCCTCCTCGGCCTGGGCCAGGGTGCCGCGGATCACGCCGCCGACGTCCGCGCCGGCGCCCGCCGCCGCTTCGGCGCCGCGGGCCGCCTCGCGGCAGACCGTGAGGATGGTGCCCTCGACCGGGTTCTCGAGCGAGGCCTCGAGGCGCTCGAACCCGCGCCGGATCGCACCCGCGAGCTCGGCCGCCGCGAGACGAAACCGCGCGCCCACGCCCTCGTCGAAGCCCACGAGGAACTGCGACAGCATCATCCCCGAATTGCCGCGCGAGCCCATCACCGCCGCCTGCGCGGCGGCCCGCGAGACCTCGGGCAGCGGCGCGTCGCCCAGGCGCTGTAGCGACTCGAGGATGCTGCGCATGGTGAACCAGAAGTTGGTGCCGGTATCGCCGTCGGGCACCGGAAAGACGTTGATGCGGTTCAGCTCGTCGCGGGCCGCCGCCACCCAGGACGCCGCCGCCATCAGCGAGCGGCGCAGGCGCGGACCGTCCAGATAGCCGATCGCCGCGGCCAAGGCGGCCTACTCCCGGACCACCCAGACCCGCACTTCGGGCTTGACGTCGGCGTGCAGCCGCACCGGGACCTTGTACACGCCGAGCGCCTTGAGCGGCTCGTCCAGCTCGATCTGCTTCTTGTCCACGGCGAAGCCCTGCGCCTCGAGCTGCTTGGCGACGTCGGCCGCCGTCACCGAGCCGAACAGCTTGTCGCCCTCCCCGGCCTTCATGGTGAAGGTGACGGAGACCTGCTCGAGCCGGCCGGCGATTTCACGCGCACCCGACGTTTCGGCCGCCTGCTTCCTGGCGCGCTGGCCGCGCTCGGCATCGAGCCGGCGCTTGTTGCCTTCGGTGGCCAGGTAGGCCAGACCGCGCGGCAGCAGGAAGTTGCGCGCGTAGCCGTCCTTGACGGTGACGAGGTCCCCGGCGCTGCCGAGGTTGTCGACGTCCTGGCGGAGAATGACGTCCATGGGGCATCCCGGTCGAAGTTGGGTGATGCGTCCGTCTGCTGTCAGCTGTCAGCTGTCAGCCGTTCTCATCTCCTCTGCGCCCGCTGCGCCAGCTTGCGCCAGTCGATCCACGTGTCGCTCACGCCCAACGCCAGGGCCGTGAAGGCCACGAGCGGCAGGAAGAACACCGTGGCGATCACGCTCAGCACCGTGACGAGCGGCCCGCCGATTCCGCCGGCCGCGGCCAGCCCGGAGGCCACCGCCAGCCCGCGCGCGATGTACAGCCCGCCGAAGAAGGTGGCGAGATTCCCGCCGACCAGCCGCAGATAGTGGGCGAGTTCACTGCCCAGCCGCAGGGCGCCGAGACCCGGCAGCACCAGCGCGAGCAGTGCGAGCACGATGCCCCACACCAGGGAGTCGTTGAAGCGGAACTCCCGCAGCGCCGGCAGACGGTCCCCGACGGGGTCCCGCGCGATCATCCGGTACAGCGCCCACGTCGCGGCGAGTGCCGCCACCGACTGGATCAGAATCAGCCCCGGCAGCAACACGCCGATGGCGCGCACCATCGCGTCGGCCGTGGTCCGGAGCGCCTCGATCAGCGCCAGGTCGGGCGTGCCTGTCAGGCTGGCGCGCGCGGCCAGCATGTCGAGCACGCCGCGCACGTACCCGCCGTAGTGCCGCTCCGCGATCCACGCCAGCTGGGCCCACGAAAAGGCGGTCACCTGGACGAGGAAGACGCCGGCCAGGGCCGCGAGCCCCACGGTGACGAGGCCGGCCTGCACCAGCTCGCCGCGCTCTGGCGCGCCCCAGGTGAGCGCGACCGCGGTGCCTCCCGCGAGCAGCAGCACCCAGGCCGCCTCGAACCGCGCGAAGTCGTCGCCCGCGGAGGTCACGCTCCAGGCGACCAGCGTCAGCAACAGCACCGCGACCGCGGTCTCGCGCAGGCCGGGCCGGTGGAACAGCAGGCACAGGGCCAGCGGCGCCGCGACCAGCGCGATCGGGCTGATGAAGGCGAACCCGAAGAAATACAGCAGCACCGCCCAGAAGACCCGCAATGGGCGGGGGCGCTGCCCGGGCTGCGCGCTAGTGGCCGTAACCCTTGATGTAGGGCAGCAGCGCGAGCTGCCGCGCGCGCTTGATCGCCACCGACAGCTGCCGCTGGTGGCGGGCGCACATGCCCGAGAGCCGGCTCGGCAGGATCTTGCCGCGATCGGTCAGGAAGCGGCCCAGGGTGCGGTCGTCCTTGTAGTCGAGGACCCGCACGCCGGCCTCGCACACCGGACAGGTCTTGGCGCGGGACTTCATCATTCGTCATCCTCCTCGGCGCCGACCGCCGTGGGAGCCGGCAGGCCCGCGGGCGTCTCCTCCTCGACCTGGACCGTCAGGTGACGCACCACCGTCTCGTCGAGCTTGATGGCGCGCTCGAACTCGGGCAGCCGGGTGGGATCGGTCTCGAACTGCGTGACGGCGTAGTAGCCGGCCACGTGGCGCTTGATGGGGAAGGCGAGCGTCCGCTTGCCCCAGTGATTGACTTTCACGTCGGTGCCGCCGAGCAGGGCGTTGAATCTCGCCAGATGCTCGGTGACGGCGGGCTCTTCGAGAGCGCTGTCGAAGATGTAGACGACTTCGTAATGGCGGGTCACGCGGCGCACCCTCCTTTGGTCTTGGGCGGCCTCTGTCGGTGCGGGCAGAGGCAGGTCGGTTTGTGGAGGCGGGAAGCTAGCGGCGTGAGGCTGGCAAGTCAAAGGTGTGATGGGTGATGCGGCTTTGCACCCAAAGGGGCCGCTGCACATGAAAGGGGGTGGCTGCACATAAGCCCCTATTTCGGGGGCTTGGCACGGGCCAGACGGTCGGTGGCGATCTC
>Ga0247727_10006101_pt1 | contig 23859 bp, 20 predicted proteins | sample WisWelCaveWW1625_FD_202498 | JGI IMG/M metagenome (GOLD analysis project Ga0247727, IMG submission 202498) | Biofilm microbial communities from Wishing Well Cave, Virginia, United States - WW16-25 | ecosystem: Environmental > Aquatic > Deep subsurface > Groundwater > Cave microbial mat | place... | reverse complement strand
GAAAACCTGGCCGGCAAGAGCTTGCTCAGCTCCGACGCCAATACCATGTATGCGATCTCCGACAGCGGCGTCACGATTCTCGCGGTCGGGTCTCTGGCCCGCACGCCTCGGGTCGGCGCCAGCGTCGAGGACGTCGCCTTTCGCGGCAACTTCTGTGACCGGCGGGTGGCGGTTCAGGATATCGTCATCCTCGATCCCGGCGGCGGCAATACGGATTTCTCGCTTTCCTCGACGCTGGCCGGAGTGAGCGTGAGCCCTGTCCGCGGCGTCACCCCGGCGGTGGTCCGCGTTTCGGTGGACCCCAATGCGTTCCAGAACCAAAAGGGGACCGTGGTCGGGGCCATCCAGATCGCCTCCCGGCAGGCGGTCAACTTCCCGAAGGATATCCGCGTCCTGGTGAACAGCCGCGAGCCGGACCAGCGCGGAACCTTCCTCAACGTGTCCGGCAAGCTGGTGGACGTGCTGGCCGATCCGGTGCGCGACCGTTTCTTCCTGCTGCGGCAGGACACCAACGAAGTGCTGGTCTTCGACGGCGTCACCTATCAGCAGGTGGCGGCGCTCCGCACCGGCAATACGCCGATGTCGATGGCGATCACCTTCGATCGCCGGTATCTGCTGGTCGGCAATGACAACTCCCAGATCGCCAACGTCTTCGACCTCGAGACGCTCGAGCCGTCGACGCCGATCCGCATGCCGTTTGGTCACTACCCGCGGTGGATCGCCGCCAGCGGCAGAGCGATTCTGGTGGCCACCCGGGTCGCCGGCGCCGTTCACAAGATTGACCGGATCGACATGATCACCCGGACGGCGGCCGAGCTGCCGACCCTGGGGGTGTATGAGAACAACATCGACGTGAACACGGCGCTGGTGGCCTCGCCGAACGGCTCGACCATCCTGGCGGCGCAGGCCAACGGCAATCTGCTTCTCTACAACGCCAATGTCGACACCTTCACCATCTCCCGCAAGGACTCTTCGTCGCTCAAAGGCGGGGTGGCCGCCTCCAGTTTCGACCAGTTCGCGGTCGGCAACCTGCTGTTCAACGCTTCTCTGGTCGTGACCCGGACCTTGGAGACGGGAACGGGCAATCCGTCCGGCTTTGCTTTCATCGATCAGTTCGGCATCCGGACGACTTCGCCTTCCTCCTTCAGCCCGGGCGTGATTCAGCGCGTCGATCTGCCGACCGGCCAGGGAATCCGGGCGACCCGGATGGTTGAATCGCCGGCGCTGCCCGACAATGCCGCGCCGTTCATGCGCAGTCTGGCTCCGCTCTACAGCCGCAACGCGATCGCCAGCCTGACGACATCCGGATTCACCGTGCTGCCGTGGAACTACGATGTCTCCGTGGCCACGCCACGCATCGATCGCGTCACCAATGCGGCCGATCCGGCCTCCCGGCTTTCTCCCGGCGGCCTGATCAGCGTCTTCGGCCAGGACTTGAGTCCGGTGAATCTCGCCACCCGTGAACTGCCGCTGCCGACCGCTCTCGGCGAGAGCTGCCTGACGGTCAACGGCGTGCCCGCTCCGGTGCTGTTCGTCTCCTCGACGCAAGTCAACGCGCAGATGCCATTCAATGTCGAAGGTAATGTGACGATGATTCTGCGCACGCCGGGAGGGGTCAGCGACAATTTCAACCTCACCGTGCTGCCCACCGGCCCCGGCGTGTTTCGCACCGGCGCCGCCGGACCATTGACGGATCTGGCCACCGTGGTGCGGGCCTCCAATGGCCAATTGGTGACCCTGTCCAACCCCGTGCATCGGGGTGACAGCCTGGTGATCTTCCTTACCGGTTTGGGCCGGACCCTGCCGGCGGTCGATGCCGGCGTTCCGGCGCCGTCGGATCCGCTGGCGGTGCCGCTGATCGAGCCGGAGGTCCGGCTGGGCGGCACCGGCCTGCCGATCCTGTTCAGCGGCCTGGCGCCGGGCCAGGTCGGCGTCTATCAGATCAATGTTCAGGTCCCCGACTGGGTGTCGCTCGGAATCGACCGTTCCCTGGTGATCGAGGCCGGCGGGCAGTCCACCTGGATTTCAGTGAGAGTGGTCGACTAACAAAACCTGGAGAGCTATGTTTAATCGCAACTTGATTTCCTGGCGGCCGGCGCGTCCGGCGGCCGTACTACTGGGGCTGGCTTCGCTCTGCGCGCCGGCTCTGATCGCCCAAAAATTCGAAGTCGGCGGCGGCGGCGGCGGTCCTCTGTATCTTTCGCGCCCCGTGCGAACCCCGACTGTGTCGGCCAACACGGGCTTTGACAACGGCTTTGCCTTCGGCGGATGGGTCGGACACGATACGACGGATCGCATCGGCGGCGAGATTCATTACCTCCACGGCCGGAACGATCTCAAGCTGTCTTCGGGAGGCACGAAGATCACCTTCAGCGGGCTGTCGCACGCCCTCCACTACGATGTGCTGGTCTACGGAGCGCCCCGCGGCGCCAAGATCCGGCCGTTTGTCGCCGTCGGCGGCGGCATCAAGGGCTATTACGGAACCGGCAAGGAATCGGCGTTCCAGCCGCTCAGCAACCTGGCGCTGCTGACAAGAACACGCCAGTGGCAGGGCCTGGCCACTTTCGGTGGCGGTGTGAAGGTCGCCGTCGGAAGGCACTCCAGCCTGCGTTTCGAGGTCCTCGATTACCTCACGCCGTTTCCCAAGGATGTGATCGCTCCGGCCCCGGGCGCCAAGCTTGGCGGCTGGCTGCACAATTTCGTTCCGGTGGTGGGCCTCAGCGCAACGTTCTAGCCGGCGGGGTTTGCCGGGCCGCACGGGCGTCACCGGCGCCCGGCGAGGCTTCAAATCCCCTTGGCCAGGAAACCTCCGTCGACGGCAATCACCTGGCCGGTGACGAACGAAGCCGCGTCGGAGGCCAGAAAGATCGCCGCGCCGGCCAATTCCTCGACCCGCCCGATCCGGCCGAGCGGCGTCTTGTCGATGATGGCTTTCGAGCGCTCGGGCATGTCGAGCACCTTCGCGTTGAGCGGCGTCCGAAACACGCCCGGCGCGATTGCATTGACGCGCACGTTGTGCCGGGCCCACTCGCAGGCGAGCGACTTGGTCAGCATGACGACGCCGGATTTGCTGGCGGCATACGGAGCCACTTCATTAAAGCTGACGAAGCTCGTCAGCGACGCGATATTGATAATCGAGCCGCCGCCGCCGGCGATCATCCGCCGGCCGAAGATCTGATTGGCGCGGAAGGAGCCGTTCAGATTGGTGTCGACGATCCGGTTCCAGTCCTCCTCGGAGAACTCCGCCGCCGGCCCTTTCTGCAACGCGCCGGCGGTGACCACCAGGATATCGGCGCGGCCAAACGCCGACACCGTTTCCTCGCACAGCGTTTCGAGCGACGCGCGGTCGCGGACGTCGGAGGCGCACCGCAGCGTTTTCGAGCCGAGTGATTCGATCTCGGCCGCCATCGCGTCCACCTTTTCCCGGTCGCGGCTGGAGGGGATCACGGTCGCGCCGGCGCGGGCGAAACCACGGGCGATGGCCTGCCCAATGCCGCTGGTGCCGCCCAGCACCACGGCGATTTTTCCATCGAGAGAAAACAATCCTTCCACGAAGCTCATCAGGTTGCCGAATCGTGATGATACAATAATCGGACTCGGAAAGAATTATGAGATTCGTCACGTTCGAGCGGGCCGGCGGGAAACCCGAGCCGGGAGTGCTCCAAGGCGACCGGATCGCCAGCCTGGCCGGAGCCGGCTTTGGCGACATGCTGGCCGTGATCGCCGGCGGCGCCGGGGCGCGAGCGAGGATCGAGGATCACCTCCGAGCCGCCCCTGACAGCGTGGCGCTCCCGGCGGCCAGACTGCTGGCGCCCGTGCCGCGCCCGCCCAAAGTCATCTGTGTCGGGCTCAATTACCGCGACCACGCCCTCGAGTCGAAGATGGAGATTCCGAAAGTGCCGACCATCTTCGCGAAGTTCCCGACGGCGATCGTCGGACCGGGCGATCCGATCGTGCTCCCGAAGGTCTCCGCCGAGCCCGACTACGAGGCCGAGCTGGCCTTCGTCGTCGGCCGGGGCGGGCGCCACATCGATCCGGAGCGGTGGCGCGAGCACGTCTTCGGCTACACCAACTTCAACGACGTCAGCGCCCGCGATTTCCAGCGCGCGACCACGCAATGGATCATCGGCAAGACCTTCGACACCTTCGCTCCGATGGGTCCGTATCTGGTCACCGCCGACGAGATCCCCGATCCGCACGCGCTCGATATCACGATCACGGTCAGCGGCGAGGTATTGCAGAGCTCGAACACGAAGAATCTGATTTTCCGGATTCCGGACCTGCTGGCTCATCTGTCGAGCGTCTTTACGCTCGAGCCGGGCGACATTGTTTCGACGGGCACGCCCGCTGGCGTCGGCTTCGCCCGGAAGCCGCCGCGCTTCCTGCGGTCGGGCGACGAATGCGTCGTTCGCATCGAGGGTCTGGGCGAACTGCGCAATCCGGTGGTCGCGGAAGGGTAACCGATGTCGTCCCGCTGGCTGCCGGCGTTGGCCCTGGCGGCGTCGCTCGCGTCCGCCCAGGAGGATGCCGCCTGGCGGCGGACGATCGAGAGCAAGAAGCAGGTCACCGCCTACCTCGAGCGCGCCGCCGGCGCGATCACCGGCGCGGCCGTCGCCGAGATCTCCTCGGCCGCGGCCTGGGAGAAGGCTCGCGCGCGCCGCCTCGAGGAGATGCGCGAGATGCTGGGGCTCGCTCCCTGGCCCGAGCGCACGCCGCTGAACGCGCGGATCACCGGCACGCTCGACAAGGGCGATTACACCATCGAGAAGATCGCCTTCGAGAGCCTGCCGAAAATCTACGTCACCGGGAACCTGTACATCCCGAAACGGCGCGACAGTCCCGTGCCGGCGATCGTCTACGTCTGCGGCCACTCCTATTCGCCGTTCGGCGACAAGACAAAGTACCAGCGCCACGGCATCTCGTTCGCCAGGAACGGCTACGCGTGCTTCATCCTGGACTCGATCCAGATCGCCGAGACGTTCGCGCTGCACCACGGCGTCATCACGCAGGAGATGTACGACTGGTACTCGCTCGGCTACTCGCCCGCCGGCGTCGAGGTCTGGAACGCCATGCGGGCGATCGATTATCTGGAGGCGCGGCCCGAGGTGGACCGCTCGCGTATCGGCATGACCGGGCGCTCGGGCGGGGCGGCGATGAGCTGGTTCACCGCTTCGGTCGACCCGCGCGTGAAGGCGGTCGCGCCGGTGATGGGCATCAGCACCTACGCCGTCAACGTGCGCGAGAACACCCAGCGGCTGCACTGCGACTGCATGTTCCCGGTGAATTCGCTCGGGCACGATATGCTGCACCAGGGCGCGCTGATCGCCCCGCGCCCGCTGCTGATGATGCACGGACGTCAGGACGCGCTGTTTCCCGTCGCCGGCTACGAGGAGTTCGAGCGGCGGGTGGGCGGCCTGTATGGCGCTCTGGGGCGCCCCGGGGATTTCGGCAACGTCGTGGTCGAGACGGGCCACCAGGATTCCGATTTCCTGCGCGAGCAGGCGATCCGTTTCTTCGACCGCCACTTCCTCAAGACCGAGAAACGCCGCCTCGACATGGACTACTCGGACGCGGCCGAGGAAACGCTGGCCGTCTTCGGCGGGAATCCGCCCGCCGACGCCCGGAACTATCGCGTCCACGAAACGTTCTTGCCGACACCGCCGTTCGCCGTGCCCGGGACGCCGCTCGAGTGGGAATCGCGCCGCGGCCGGATTCTCGGGCAGTTGCGCGGCCGCGTGTTCGCCGCCTTTCCCGCCGCGTCGCCGCCGCTCGCCAAGCGCGTTCTCGGGAAACTCGAGGGTCATGAGGAGATCGAATTCGTCTCCGAGGAGGGCATCACCGTCCGGGGACTGTTGCGACGCCCGCCGGCCGGCCCGGTGAAACGGCCGGCCTTGCTCTACATCGCCTCCGACGGCGACGATGCGCGCGCGCTCAACGCCACCCTCCAGGGGGTCCACCGGCGCAACACCTCGGTCCGGATGGTGGTCTACCCGCGCGGCGCCGGCGAGATCGGCTGGGAAAAGTCGTTTTGGAAGGACACGCTCCGCAACGCGATGCACACCGGCCGCACGGTCGACTCGATGCGGCTGTGGGACGTGCTCCGGGCCGTCGAGCTGCTGCGCCTCGAGCCGGACGTGGATCCCGGACGGATCACCGTCGCGGGAAGGGGTGTGGCCGCGGGACTGGCGGTGTATGCGGCGATTCTCGATCCCGGGATCCTCCAGGTGATTCTCCTCGATCCGCCGGAAACGCACCGCCAGGGGCCCATATTCCTGAACGTGCTCCGCTACACGGATCTGCCGGAAGCCACCGCGCTGTTGGCGCCGCGCCGCGTGAATTTCTACGGGCGCATACCGGCATCCTTCACCGCCGTGCGAGAGATCTACCGGCTGATCGGCCGGCCCGACGGCATCTATCTGACGATGAATCTCGAGGCCGTGGTGGAAGGCCGGTACGATCACAATTTCAGTTCGGGGCTGTAGCCGGACTGAGGGGCGCCGACGGTGATCGAGCGACTGCGCGCGCGGAACGAGTGGAAATTCGCCGGCGTGTTGGCCCAGGCCGACCGCCCGCTGGCGCTCGCCTGGTGGACCCTCCTCGTTGTGCGCGGACTGCTGCCGGCGCTGCTCGCGATTGCCATGGGCTGGCTCGTCGGAGCGGTCCAGCGGGGCGGCGATGTGGCGGCGCCGCTGGGGCTCCTCGGAGCGGTGTTCGTGCTGTTACAGGCGCTGTCGCCGATTCACCAGGCGGTCGGCGCCAACCTGGGGAGCCGGAGCGCGGCCTGGCTCTACGACCAGCTCACGTCAGCCTGTGTCCGGCCGCCGGGCATGGGCCACCTCGAGAATCCCAAGCTTACCGGGGACCTCACGATGGCGCGCGATTTCGATCTCGGCATCAGCGGTCCGCCGATGTCCATCTCGATGGACTTCATCGCCGGAGGGCTGGTGGAGATGGTGGGCGGTCTGGCCTCGGCGGCCGTGCTCGCCGCCTACGCGTGGTGGGCGCCGCTGTTGCTGGCGGGCGCGTGGCTCGCCACGCACTGGCTGCTGCGCGAGAGCGGGGTCTGGCGCGACCGAAACACGGACGAGGTGCGCGAGGCGCAGCGCCAGGCGGACTACGCCTACAGGCTCGCGGTCGAACCGGGGGCGGCCAAGGAGGCGCGATTGTTCGGGCTGTCCGGCTGGATCGTCGATCGCTTCCGGTCGCGCCGCCGCCGCCTGTTCGAGCTCCGGTGGCAGGCCACGCGCCTGCGCGAGCGTCCGGTGATCTGGAGCCTGCTATTCGCGCTCGCCGCGAACGTCGTTGTGTTTTGGTCGCTTGGCGACGCCGCCGCCGATGGCAGGCTCGCGCTCGACAGGCTGGTGACTTTTGCGGGCGCCGCGGTGAGCACGAGCATGATCGCGTTCGGCGGACTGTCGTGGGCGCTGGACGGCGCGGCCGCGCCGACGGCCGCGGTGCTGCGGCTGCGGGAAGCGGTGGACGCCGCCGGCGGGCTGGTCCAGGGGCGCCGACCGGCCGCCGGGATGCCGGCGCGCGCGATCCGTTTTCGCAATGTCACGTTTGCCTACGCGGCTCCCTCATCGTCAACTCCGGGCAAGCCTGTGCTTGAGGGCTTCGACCTCGTGATTCCCGCCGGCTCGTCGCTCGCCATCGTCGGTCAGAACGGCGCCGGGAAGACCACAATCGCGAAGCTTCTTTGCCGGCTCTACGATCCCCAAGAGGGCGCCATCGAGGTGGACGGCGTCGACCTCCGCGCCCTGGACCTGGACGGCTGGCGCTCGCGCGTGACCGCCGTATTTCAAGACTTCACCCGATTCGAGCTGCCGCTGCGCGACAACGTGGCTCCCGCCGGCGCTCCCGACGAAGTGATCCAGCCGGCGCTCGCCGAAGCCGGCGCCTCGGGCCTGGCCGGTCTCGACACCGTGCTCGCGCGCGGCTACCCCGGCGGCACGGAGCTGTCCGGCGGCCAGTGGCAGCGCGTTGCGCTTGCGCGGGCGCTTTGCGCGGTGCGGCTCGGCGCCGGGGTGGTGCTGCTCGACGAGCCCACGGCCCAGCTCGACGTGCGCGGCGAGGCCGAGATCTTCGCCCGCATCCTCGCGGCCACCCGTCACACCACCACGATCCTGATCTCGCACCGCTTCTCGACGGTGCGCCACGCCGATCGCATCTGCGTGCTCGAGCACGGTAAGGTTGTCGAGCTTGGCGCTCACGAGGAGTTGATGGCGGCCGGCGGCCGCTACCGGACCATGTTCGAGCTGCAAGCGTCGCGCTTTGGCGAGGATGGCGAGGAAGGAGCGGACCTCGATGTCCTCGACTGACCTGCCGCCCGCGTTGCCCGCCATGTGGCGCGCGCTCAAGCGCGGTTACGAGGCCGAGCCAGGGCTGCTGAGCATGGCGTTCGGGTTGTCGCTGCTCGCCGCGCTGCCGGACGCGCTCCTGGCGCTCTGGTTCAAGTTCCTGGCCGACGGGGTGCTCGGCGGCCGGCGCGGGCTGGTGGTGACCGCTGCCGTGGGGCTGGGTGTGTCGGCGACCGCCACATGGTTCCTGCGCGTGATCAGCGACCGGACCCAGCGTCGGTTCCGCGACCATGTGACGATCGCGCTGGAGTCGCACGTGGCGCGGCTGCAAGCGTCGGTGGTCACAATCGAGCACCACGAACGCCCCGAATACCTGGATCGCCTCGCGGTGCTGCGCACCCAGGTCTTCGTGCTCGACCACATGTACATGTCCCTGTTCACGACCTGCGGCTGGATCCTGCGGCTCGGCGTGGCCCTCGCGCTGCTCGTGTCGATCCACCCGGCGCTGGCGCTGCTCGCCGCGTTGGCCCTGCCGACGGTGCTGACGTCGACCTGGCGGCCTGGCGTCGAGCGCGCCGCCGAGGAGCGGGGCGCGCCGGCCAACCGCCTGGCGCGGCACCTCTTCGACGTCGCCACCACCGCGCCGCCCGGCAAAGAGGTGCGGGTGACTCGCATTGGCGCTCGCCTCGTCGCCGAGCGCCGCCAAGCGTGGGAGCGCTGGTATGGACCCGTAGCCGCCGCCCGCCGGTCGAGCGCCGTGTGGCACGCGCTGGGGTGGGCGACCTTCGGCGCCGGGTACGTGGCCGCCGTGGGGTTCGTGTTGTCAGCGCTCCGGGCAACGGCCGGCGACGCGCTGCTGGTGCTGGCAGCGGGCTCCCGCCTCTCGGCGTACATCGGCGCGACGGTAGGCGAGATCGGGTTCCTGCGGGGCATCTGGCTCGACGGTTCCAGACGCCTGGCGTGGCTCGAGGACTACGCCGCCTCGCTGTTGCTGGACACCGACCGACCCGTGCCAGAGCGATTGGCGGAGGGCATCCGCTTCGAACACGTCGCGTTCGCCTACCCCGGCACGGAGCGCCGTGTGCTCGATGACGTGGACCTGCACCTCGAGCCGGGCTCGGTGGTCGCCATCGTGGGAGAGAACGGAGCCGGCAAAACGACCCTGGTGAAACTGTTGTGCCGTCTGTATCAGCCGACGAGCGGGCGTATCCTCGTGGACGGCGTGGATCTGGCGCGCATGGCCCCGGATGCCTGGCGTGCGCGCCTCTCCGGTGCGTTTCAGGACTTCTTCCGGTTCGAGTTCAAGGCGCGGCACACCGTGGGTGTCGGTGACCTGCCGCGGCTGGACAACGCACCGGCCGTGGCGGCGGCCGTCGATCGGGCCGGCGCCGGCGACGTCGTCGAGCAGCTCGTCGCCGGCCTCGAGACGCAGCTAGGCCCGACCTGGCCCGAGGGGGTCGAGATCAGCTTCGGGCAATGGCAGAAACTCGCGCTCGCCCGGGGATTCATGCGCGAGCGCCCGCTGCTCCTCCTGCTCGACGAACCCACGGCGGCGCTCGACGCCGAAACCGAGCACGCGCTGTTCGAGCGCTACGCGGCGGCGGCGCGCGGCGGCCGTCCGAGCGCCGCCGGCCGGTCCGTGCCCGACGGCCGAATCACCATCCTCGTCTCGCACCGGTTCAGCACCGTTCGCATGGCCGACTTCATCGTGGTGCTCGACGGCTCTCGCGTGGCCGAGTCGGGCACGCACGAAGCGCTCCTGGCCAAGGGCGGTCAATATGCGGAGCTGTACCGCATCCAGGCTGCGGCTTATCGCTGAGTTCTCTGCCTGCCCGGCATGGGCGCCCAATGCGAGCCCAACCCGGACAACGGCGCGCGGTGTACACTCTTGTCAGAACGGAGGTGGCGTCATGAGAGACTTGGCGACGCGACTTTGGCGAACGGCGGCCGGCCGCTTCAGCCGGCGCGAGCTGTTTGGAGCCGGCGCCCTGGCGGTGTTCGCCGGCGGCGCCCGCGCCGACGGACGAAAAGCCCTCCACGGCGACAGCATATACACCAGGCTGTTCGGGATTCGCCCGCTGGTGACCTGCCGCGGTCATACGACCATTTACGGCGGCTCGCTGATGCCGCCCGAAGTGCTCCGCGCGATGGCCGAAGCCAACGACCATTTCGTCGACATGTACGAGCTGAACGATGCCGCCGGCCGCCGGATCGCCGCGATCATGAAGGCGGAGGCGGCGCTGGTCACCGCCGGGTCGTTTTCGGCGATGCTGTTGGGGGCGGCCGCCTGCCTCACTGGAAAGGACGCGGAGAGGATCCAGGCGCTGCCGCACCCGACCTGGCCGCGTTCGGAATGCCTGATCCCCAAAGGCCACCGCGTGGTTTATGACCGCGCGTACAAAGCCGCCGGCATGACCATCGTCGAGGTCGAGGGACGCGAACAGCTCCTGAATGCTCTCGGCGAGCGCACGGCGATGCTCGCCGGGCTCGGCGCCGCCGGCCGCGGACCGCGCGCCGGAATCATGAGCGTCGAGGAACTGATCGAGGCGGGCCGGAAAACCGGCGTGCCCGTTCTGATCGACGCCGCTTCCGAGCTCCCGCCACTTTCCAGCCTCACCCGCTACACGACGCTCGGCGCCGATCTGACGGTGATCAGCGGCGGCAAGGGGCTGCTGGGGCCGCAGTCGGCCGGGATCCTGGCGGGCCGGAAGGATCTGATTGAAGCCGCCGCGCTCCATCATGCCCCCAACGCCAATATCGGCCGCGGCATGAAGGTGGGCAAGGAGGAGATCGTCGGGCTGGTGGTGGCGCTCGAGCGCTATGTCGGGCTCGATCACGAGCAGGTGTTCGAGACCTGGAACAAGAAAGCACGCTACCTGGTCGAGCAGTTGAAAGACGTGACCGGATTGAAGCCCGAGTATCGCATCAACGCTTCGGGGTTCGGCGAGATGCGCCTCACCTGGGACCGCGGCGTGATTCCGCTCGACGGTCGCGAGGCGTTTCGAAGGCTGATGAGCGGCGAGCCGCGCATCCTCTATTACGAGGACGACCAGGGCGGCACGTTCCAGACGCGCTGCATGAAGGATGGCGAGGAGATCATCGCCGCGCGCCGTTTGCGGGAGTTCTTCCAGGCGGAGGCGCGCGGCTAGCGCATAGGCGCGTTTACCAAGAGTATGCTGAAGACATGTTGACGCGGATCTTCGCTCTCAGTATCGCGCTGGCATCGCCCGTGGCGGCCGCCGTGATTCAAGACGTGCGCGCCGCCATCGCCCGCAACGACTTCGCCGGCGGCGAGAAGCTGATCGCCTCCTACCGCGCCGCCGGCGGCGTGACGCCGGAAGTACTCGAGGCGCTGTCCTGGCTGGGCCGGGGCGCCCAGGCGGCGAAGCAATGGGACCAGGCCGAGGGCTATGCCGTCGAGACGCGGAAACTGGCGCTTGCGGAATTGACGAAGCGGCCGCTCGACGCCGAACGGCATCTGCCGATCGCGCTCGGCGCTTCGATTGAAGTGCAGGCGCACGTGCTGGCCGCCCGCAACCAGCGCGGCGAAGCGGTGGCGTTTCTGGAGAAGGAGCTGGCCGCCTGGCGCGACACCTCGATCCGCACGCGGATTCAGAAGAACATCCATCTGCTGAGCCTCGAGGGCAAACCGATGCCGCCGCTCGAGATGAACGAACAGCTCGGGCCGGCAGCGAAACCGGCGGCCGCTCTGAAGGGCTCGCCGCTGCTGCTGTTTTTCTGGGCGCACTGGTGCGGCGATTGCAAATACCAGGCTCCGATCCTGGCGCGGCTCGAACGGGAATTCTCAAGCCGGGGGCTCGCGATCGTCGGGCCGACCCAGCGGTATGGCTACGCCGCCCGCGGCCGCGAGGCGCCGCCGGCCGAGGAGCTCGCCCACATCGACCAGGTGCGCCAGCAGTTCTACGCGGACATCGCCGGGATGACCGTGCCGGTCAGCGAGGACAACTTCAAGAACTTCGGTTCGAGCACGACGCCGACGCTGATGCTGGTCGATCGAAAGGGCATCGTGCGCATGTACCATCCAGGCAAGATGAGCTACGAGGAGCTCGCGCCGCGCGTCGAGGCTGTTGTGGGCCGGTGAGCTTGCGCAGGCGTCGCCCTTGATCTCGATGGGAACCACGCCCGCTACGACGGTGTCTAATTATGTCACCGATGCCGGCCAGGGTCGAGGCGCGCAAGCTGACCAAGTGTTACGCCAGCCTGCCCGCGGTCGATCAGGTCAGTTTTTCGATCCGGCCCGGTGAGCTGCTGGGCTGCATCGGCCGGAACGGCTCCGGAAAGAGCACGATCGTGAAGATGCTGGTGGGACTTCTGGAGCCAACCTTCGGCGAGGTGCTTTTTGAAGGCGTAAGCATCGGACACAACCAGACGGGATACAAGCGGCGACTCGGCTATGTGCCCGAGGAAGCCAATCTGTACGCGTTCCTGACCGGTTGGGAGTACCTGGAGCTGGTGGCCACCCTCCGCCGGATGAATCCAAAGCGCTTCGAGGAGAAGGCATCCGCGATGCTGGAAGCGCTGACGATGTTTCCGCACCGCGGCTCGTTGATCGCCTCCTATTCGAAAGGCATGCGCCAGCGGATCGTCCTGATCGCGGCGATGCTCGACGATCCCGACGTGCTGGTGCTCGACGAGCCGTTCTCGGGGCTGGATGTATCGAGCGCGCTGGTGGTTCGGAAGGTCATCCAACGGCTCGCCGAGGAAGGCAAGGCCGTATTCTTCTCCTCGCCCGTGCTCGAGGTGGTCGAGAAGCTCTGTTCGCACCTCATCATCCTGCGCCGAGGATCCATCGTCGCCTCCGGGTCGATGGACAAAGTCCGCGCCGGCTCTGGCGCGACCCCGGGCCTGGAGGACGCATTCCTCGAATGGACCGAACACGTCGATGCCGATCAGATTGCTAACAACATCGTGGCTGCCGTTCGCGCTCCAGGCCGTTGAGCCACTCAAGCGGCGGTGGCGACTCCTGGCGCGCCACCCATTCCCCACTTTGGTGCGGCACTTCTCGGCCCGGCTGCTCCGCGGGGACTCACCCACCCAGCAGTTCGAGGTGGGGGGGACGGGCCTGCTCGGGCTGCTGGCGACGCCGGGGGCGTTCATCTGCTTCTCACTTCTGGACAAGTATTCGTACGCATCGGTGAAACGGTTTTTCACCGGAGAGCCGGCGGTCGATCCGTTCCTGGCCGCGCTGCCGGACCGGTATTTCCTGATCGTGTTTTCGATGACGGTCATCGGCCTGGTCACGGTTTTCAAATGGGACCGTATCCTTCCCGACCATGAGGATTACACGAACCTCGCTCCGCTTCCGCTCTCGCCCACGAGCTTGTTTCTTGCGAACCTCGTCGCCATCGTCGGGATCGCCGTGATCTTCGCTCTGGACGTCAACGCCGCCTCGGGGGTGCTTTTTCCCCTGGTGGTTACGGCCGAGCTGGGATCCGCCGCCGTGTTTCTGCGTTTCGCGGCGGTGCATGCGACTGGCGTCCTGCTGGCCAGCGCGTTCATGTTCTTCGCTTGCTTCTCGATCATGGGAATCCTGATGACGGCTCTGCCGCGACGCGCCTTCCGCGTCGTTTCTTTGTGGGTCCGCGGGTTCCTGGTAGCGGGGTTGCTGGCTCTTCTGCTGACCAGCTTCGCCGAGCCGTCCCTGGTCAGGAGGCTGGAGACGGAGCCGGATTCCTGGCTGCGGTTACTTCCGCCGCTTTGGTACACCGGTTTGTACCTGCCGGTTGACGGCCCCACTGGCGTCGAGCTGGCCCGCATGGGTCGGACTGGAGTCCATTCCGCCATCGGCGCTTTCGTGCTGGCGATGGCGGCGTATGCTCTTGGCTACCGCCGGAGTTTCCTGCGAACGATCGAAGCCGGAGAAGGGCGGCTGGTCGTCCAACGCCGCGCGAGATGGTCCCGGATCCTGGCGTTGCTTCCGGTCGGCGGCGGCTTCGAGCGCGCGTCCTATCTTTTTGCGATGCGTGTTTTGTTGCGAAGTGAAGCCCACTGCCTTTCGCTCGGTGGATTCCTGGGGTTGGGGCTGGTTCTCGCCTGCCAGGCGGCTGCCAGCGCTCCGGTGTCGCCGGATTCCCTGCCCTCGGCAAAGTTATTATCGATCCCTTTAATCGGCGCCTATTTTCTGATCAGCGGTTTGCGGCTCCCGTTTGAGCTGCCGGCGTCGCTGAACGCGAACTGGACTTTTCGAATCATACCGTCGCCGGCCGAAAACGAGCCGTTGGCGGCGGCGAGGAAGATCATGCTGACTTTCCTGGCGCCGATCGTATTGCTGCCGTGCCTGGCCGCCTACTCAGCCTTCTATGGCGTGGGTGTCGGCGTGGTTCACACCGCGTACGTGCTCGGACTTTCGTTGTGCCTGACGGAGATACTGCTCGCCAACTATCGCAAGATCCCGTTCACGTGCACGCTGCCGCCGTTCCGCAACGACGTGATCTTGTGGGGCTTCCTGTCCCTGGTGGGTTTCGGCGTTTTTACCGGACTGGCGGCGGGGATCGAGCGGTGGATGTTCCGCGAACCCTACCGGTTTCTCGGGTTGCCGGTGGCTATGTTCCTGGCGTGGCGATGGCGCGCAACGGCCGCCGAGGATGACGACGGCGCCGAACCGGGCATTGTGTTTGATGACGTGCCCCTGCCCGTCGTTCAGAGGCTGAACCTGCTGGACCGGAGCTGAGCCGGGCGGCCGCTCTACAGGGGGTTGGCGCCGTTGGGGTTCCAGATATACCCGTTGCGGAACACGGTCATGATGCGGGCGCTGAGCTCGGGCCCAAGTTTCCTGCGGAGGCGCTGGATGTGGACGTCGACGGTGCGGCTACGGACACCGTCCTGGTATCCCCAGATGGTGCGCAGCAGGTGGTTTCGGCTCAGGCATTGACTGGGATGCCTTTGCAGGATTTCCAGCAGCGCGGCTTCCTTGCGGGTCAGCCGAAGCGCCGGTTCAACTCGTGGTCCCGTGGCAGCTTCCATAGGGGACGCCCCCTACCCTGTTCTTACTCTTCGCCGGAGCATGCTTTTTGGTTACGCCCGTTTGGTGGAGACTTCATCGTTAGACGCCCACCGCGTCTGAGCGTTAGCGAGAACGGATCAAAGGCGATCGAGGACCAATGCGCCGGCGCCGACCAGATATCCCAACCCCCCGCCGATCAAGGGGATCGCAGCATGCCAGAGCTGATGGAAGGCATCCGTGTACTGGCAGCCATAGAGCAGCACGGTGAATCCGGTGAGACCTACCAGGAAACCAATCGAGACCGCTATCGACAAGGGCGAGAAAACGGCACGCCGTACGAGCAGCCAAAACGCGAGTGAGGAAGGCATCGCCAGCCCGACGCCGTAGAGTGTGCAGACCGAACCTCTGACCCAGGGGTGCGGGTCGTCGGCCGTCCAGCGGAACAAAAGGACACTGCCCACTACAAAGCCGGCGGTGGCGATCCAAATCAAGCCAGCGGTGGGAAACAGCCTCCGGCTGCCCGGCTCCATCTGGGCGCTAAGACACAGGGCCGCACCCACGGCAACGGCTATGAGCCAGACGGTGGGGAGAACCAATTGTCCAAAGGTCAGCGCGGGAATGCCGGCGTAGTTCAGGAAGTTGACGCCAGGCAAAGCGGCCACCGCCAGCACCAGCAGGATCGAGACCGTGCGGACCGCGGGCGCGGGCAACGGTCGAACCGGGGCCAAGGATCCGGCCAGGCGCGCGGCGATCGCTTCCGAGAGCGGTCCCGGAAGGGGGGCCGAATCGGGTGGCTGCGCCAGCGATTCCCACAACCGCCGGCAGGGGAGACAGATCTCGAGGTGCAGGCGGCCGGCCGGGTCCAACTCGGACTGCACACCCCGGCAGCGATCGTGAAACCACGTCTCCATGCGGACGCACTCGGGGTTCATCGCCCGCTCCGAGCCCCGAGAACCAGGCGCAGTTTCTCATAAGCGCGATGCGCTTTTTGCTTGACCGAGCCGACGGTCGAGGAGGTGGCGCGGGCCACTTCCTCGATGCTCATCCCGGAGACTTTCATCATCCACAATACTTCCCGCTGGCTCTCGGGAAGCCCGGCGAGAAGGCCGGCGAGATCCGAATCCGGGGCGGCGTTCATGGGCGCGGCGATTTGGCCGCTGTGGGAATCCAGGTCCACTTCGCGAGCCTGGCGCCGGCGGTATCGGCGGAGCGCGTCGATCCGCGTGTTGCGGGCGATCGCGAAAACCCACGGCAGTACGGGTGACGGAAACCGGTAACTATGGCGCGCCCGGTGAATGCGCAGCCAGCAGTCCTGCAACAGATCCTCGTTGTCAGCGCTCGATCCTCCCGACCAACAGAAAAACCGGTACAGCATCGGCGAAAGCGCCTCCACCAGCGCCCCGGCCGCCTGCCGGTCCCCGCGCTGGTAGCTCGCCATCATCGAGATCAGTGCCTCGTCCTGAATCCGTGCTTCAGACGCACCGGGCCCGGGGGCGGCATCCTCCACAACACCCTCCTAGTTATTCGAGAATGGTCCCCAACCGGTTACGCGAAGTGGCACCCTTGTTACTTCGTTACTTCTTAACATACCCTGAAAGGGTGGCCCTTGCGAAGCGGGAAGCGACGGCAACCCCCGACGACCGTCGCGCCGTCCTGCTGCTCTCGTCGCTCGGAGGGTTCATTGGCGGCCTTTGCTGCCTGGCGCCGATCGTGCTCGTTCTGTTCGGCCTGGCAACCGTCTCGGCGGCTAACAGCATCGGCAATGTCCTCTACGGCGACTACAAGTGGACGTTCCGGGCGGGGTCGGCGGTGTTTCTGGTCTCGGGCCTGGCGGTTTATTTTCGCCGCCGGGGCATCTGCACGCTCGACGAGGCGCGGCGGCAACGGAACAGATTGGTCAATGTCGCCCTGCTGGCCGTAATCGCCACGATTTCGGTGTACGTCTTCTGGACATACGTGGTCACGCACTATTGGGGCATCGCCGTCGGGCTGCCTTGGGCCCAATGGGATGAGCGCTGGGCGATTCCGGCGTCGGCGGTGCTGTTCGCGGCGACGGCCGTTGTTTTCCTGTTGAGCCGGCGGCGATAATGTTCCCCTGACATGGCTGTATCCACATTCTCTTTTCCCACGACCATCCTGTTCGGCCCCGGCGCGATCTCGCGGCTTCCCGCCGAGCTGAGCGCGCGCGGGATGCGGCGGCCGCTGCTGGTCACCGACAACGGCTTGCGGGCCACCAAAGTTTTCGAGCGCGTCTCGGCGCTGATGCCGGGCGCGCCGGTATTCTCGGCCGTCGATCCGAATCCGACCGAAAAGAACGTGCTGGAAGGCGCGGCGTTCTACGCCGAACAAGGCTGCGATGGCGTGGTCGGATTGGGGGGCGGCTCGCCGATCGACGCGGCTAAAGCGATCCGGCTGCGAGCGACCCATCCGCTTCCGCTGGCCGACTACGACGATCTGGTGGATGGCTGGAAGAAGATCACCTCCGCCCTGCCGCCATTCATTGCCGTCGCGACCACCGCCGGCACGGGCAGCGAAGTCGGCCGCTCGACCGTAATCACGATCGAGAAAACCAACCGCAAGACCGTGATCTTCAGCCCGCACCTGATTCCCTCGCTGGCGCTGGACGATCCCGAGCTGACGGTGGATCTTCCGCCGCACATCACCGCCGGAACGGGCATGGACGCCCTTACGCACAACGTGGAAGCGTACCTGTCGAGACCGTATCATCCCATCTGCGACGCCATCGCGGTGGCCGGCGCCCGGCTGGCCTCCGAGAACCTGCCGCGCGTGATGGCCGATCCGAAAGATATCGAGGCGCGGGGCAACATGATGCTGGCGTCGATGATGGGAGCGATCGCGTTTCAGAAAGGACTCGGCGCCACGCACTCTCTGGCGCACCCGCTATCGACCGAGTTCGGCATGCACCACGGGACCACGAACGCCGTTCTGCTGCCCGTGGTTCTCGAGTTCAACCGGGAAGTCGCGGCGGACCGGCTCGCCGACCTGGCCGCGCATTTCCGGTCGCCGGACGCCATCGAGCGCGTCCGCGAGCTGAACCGAATCTGCCGGATCGCGCCCCGGCTGCGCGACCACGGGATCCCCAAGCCTTCCCTGCCCGCGCTGGCCGATAAAGCGTTTCAGGACGGCTGCCACCTGTTGAATCCGAGACCCTGCACGCGGGACGACCTGATGGAGCTGTATCGAAAGGCCTGGTGACGGACCCCGACGATCACGGCGCCCGAACCGCGGCCAGCTCGATCCGTTCCAGCGCCCAGCGCGCGTGCCCGGCCACCTCTGGGTCTGAGGATCCCGCCAGCCGCTCCAGAGCGTCGCGGAACTTCGCCTGGCCGCTGTTGCCCATTGCCACCGCTACGTTTCGCAGGAAGCCGGCGTATTTGGCGCGAGTCACAGGCGTCCTAAGGAACCGGACTCGAAACTCCTCTTCCGTCAGCGACGCCAATTCCTCCAGCGGCGGCGACATGTGGTGCGGTCCAAATGCCGGCTCCGGGGTCACCGCCGCCTTCCGATTCCAGGGACACACGTCCTGGCAGATATCGCAGCCGAACACCTGCGCGCCCACCTCCGCCCGGAATGCCTCGGGAATTCCGCCGCGGTGCTCGATGGTGAAGTAGGAAATGCAACGTCGCGAATCGAGCGCCCACCCCGGTCCTTCACCGCTCTCGACCGGCACAATCGCCTGGGTCGGACAGGCGTCGATGCAGCGTGTGCAGGTGCCGCAGCGGTCAGGCGGCGGCGCGTCCGGAGCTATCTCGAGCGAGGTCAGCAGTTCACCGAGGAAAAACCACGAGCCCATCCCCTGGTTGATCAAACACGTGTTCTTGCCGATCCAGCCCAGGCCCGCCCAACGGGCGTAGGCGCGCTCCAGCAGCGGCGCCGTGTCGACACAAATCTTCCAATCAAACGGCGCCTCCAACTCGGCTTTGAGTCTCCCGATCAGCCGCTCGAGTCCTGACCGGAGCACATCGTGGTAATCATCGCCCCAGGCATACCGGGAGACCCATCCCCGGTCGTCAGTCGCCGCATGGGTCGAGTACGGCTGGTCGGTGTTATACAGTTTTCCGACCGAAATTACGGACCGGGCCGAGGGGAGCAAAGATCGCGGGTCGAGCCGCATATCCGCCCTCTTATCTTTGAGGTATCCCATCTCTCCCGCCATCCCCGCAGCCACCCACACCCGGTAATACCGAGACTCGGGAACGGGCACGGCTTCAGCCACTCCCGCCAGCTCGAACCCACACTCGGCGGCGAGTCGTCGGACCAAAAGCGACGAGAACACCTTAAACCTCTGATTCCATGGTATATGAGTTCCTTTCACGGGCGCTGGCGGGCAGATCCCGTTCAACCGGGCTATTCACCATACAAGCAACAAAAGAGGCAGTTTAATTCATTCTAGTGGCCGGCGTCCGGGGTCAGCGCATATACTGGCTTGATATAAGTGCCCTGTACTAATGCTGTCTCCGCTGAATTCTTGCCCACCGGGAGCCATGTAAATGCATAAGCCTGTCAAGTACATCGAGAAGCTCGTCACGGTCGCCGCCAAAGGCGCCTGGCGGGTATTTGATACCTTGAACCAGCTCAAGCAGAACCCTTCGTTCACGCCGAAGTGGTCCGAGAAGCCGTTGCTGAAGTCCTACCAGAAGACCAAGCCCCCGCTCGGCTGGCCGCGCACAACCGATTCGTTGTGCCCTAAGTGCGTCCCCGAGGTCCGCAAGAAGATCCTGGACGGTGAAGTCGACTACAAAGTCCTGCTGACCGACAAGGTCGGCGAGATCAAGGCGAAGGTGATCGAGCGCGACGGCAAGATCCTGATGGTCAAGGAGTGCCCCATCCACGGCTATTTCGAGGACGTGATGGCGATCGATACGGAGTTCTACCGCCACCTCGAGGAGACGTTCCCCGGGCGCGACATCCAGGCGCACAGCGACGAGCGGCTCCACAACCACGGCTCGAGCACGATCACGCACGGCCGCGGGTCGGTGCTGACGATCGACCTGACCAACCGCTGCAACATGATGTGCGACCCCTGCTTCATGGACGCCAACCAGGTCGGCTTCGTCCATGAGCTGAACTGGGCCGACGTCAAAACGATGCTCGACAACGCGATTTCGATCAAGCCGAGGCGGAAGCTTTCGGTGCAATTCTCCGGCGGCGAGCCGACGTTATCGCCGTACTTCCTGGACGCCTGCCGATACGCCCGAAAGGTCGGCTACGACAGCGTGCAGGCGGCGACCAACGGCATCGAGTTCGCCAAGAACCCCGATTTCTGCCGGCAGGCCTCGGAAGCCGGCCTGCGCTACGCGTATCTGCAATTTGACGGCATCGGCAATGCCGCCAATTCCCATCGCGCCGTCGGCAACCTGTTCGACGTGAAGCTGCGCGCCATCGAGAACCTGCACAAGGCGGGCATCGACATCATCCCGGTGACCACGCTGGTCAACGGCGTGAACAACGAGCAGGTGGGCCACATCGTCCAGTTCGCGCTCGACAATCCGAAGAAGATCCCGTTCCTGGCGTTCCAGCCGGTCTCGTTCACCGGCCGCGACGAAGCGGTGACCGACGAGCGGCGCGCGGCGCAGCGTTACACGTTGTCGCACCTGGCGCACGATGTGAAGAACCAGGTCGGCTTCGGCGAGCCGGCCCGCGACTGGTTCCCGATTTCGTTCATCAGCACGTTCTCCGACTGGGCCGACCTGGTCCACGGACCGGGGGACGATTGGGGCCACCTGAGCTGTGGCTGCCACCCCAACTGCGGCGTCGGCATGGCCATCATGGTCGACAAAGAGACCAAGGAGGCGGTGCCGTTTACGGCCTTTGTCAACGGTGACCGGCTCGCCAAGGACGTGGCCCGCGTCAATGACGCTGCTCGCGGCCGCTGGCTGTCGGTGTTCGGCATGGCGCTGGCGCTCGCGCGCAACTACGATCCCTTCAAAGCTCCGACTCATTTCCGGATCACCGACCTGCTCAAGAAGTTCGACAAGACCTTCGGCGCCAGCGGTCGCAATTACGGGAAAGTCTCCGGCGAGAATCGGCTGCAAGACGTCGAGAAGCGCCGCGGCGACCGGTGGAACTTCCTGTTCATCGCCGGCATGTGGTTCCAGGACCTGTTCAACTACGACTTCCGTCGCACCGAGCAGTGCATCATCCCCTACGCGACCCAGGAGGGCGAGATCTCTTTCTGCGCTTACAACACGGGCATCGGCTGGCGTAATATCATCGAGAAGATGCACATGACCGCCACGCTGACCAAGTGGTACGACGAGCATGGCCGGCACGAGATCTTCGCCGGCGGGCGCAAGGTGAACCTGACAAGCGAAGAACACACGCTGCGGCTCAACGCCGAGCATGTCGCCGCCGCACGACAGACCGACCTCGATCAGAAGGGCATCGCCAAGACCGCGCGCGAGGAGAAAATCCGCGCCCGCGACGCGAAGCTCAAAGAGGAGGAAAACCTCCGGATGATGGCGCTGTACCGCCAGCAAGTCCTCAAGGAGCAGCCAGGGGCCGAACTGGTGCAGATCGGCATCGCGCCGGCGCCGGCGGTCGAGTCGCGGGAAGAAGTGGGCTCATTCGGCGACTGAGGTCGCGCGCAAACGTCAGCCTTCCACCTTGCCGACCAGAATCACGGCGATGGTCACGTCGCCCATCCTGGTTTTGAGCGCCCAGTCGCTTTCGCCGCTCTGTGTCATTCCCGGCTGGGCGTCGCCCTCGACCTTCCACATGCTCAGCACGGCCGGATGCGGAGTGCCGGAGACCTTTCGGCTGAGATTGATGAGGGCGTCGAAGTTGTCGATCACGGCAGCGTCCTTATCCTCGGCGGCCATCGACATGACGAGAAAATCGCGTTGCGGAGCGACGCCCTGATGGTCGCCGTTGATCGGAAACAGACCGAAACGCAGCGTATAAACCCCTGCCTTGATGCCCTGCCCTCGACGATCGGAACCTTGGCCCGGCCAGCGGATGGCGCCGATCACCGACCCGAACGGCACAGTGGGCCAGGAGACGTCCGATTCGGCGGTTTTCGGGCCGGAAGGCGCCTTGGCGACAAACCAGAGCTCGCAGTACACCTTCCCGTCGGGAGACAGAATCTTATGTCCGGTTCTCTCGAGTAAGCCGGCGATGGCCGGCGTCAGTTCCGGCGGCGGCTCTCCGGCTGGTTCGGCTTTGTACTGCGCCATCACGGCCGACACGGCCAGCAGAAGGGTGGCGATGAGCTTGGACATGAGACGTGGAAACTCTGCTTCTATGGTAATACCTTAGGTAAGGTCCGGATGCGGCCGCCATCCGGAGCGGCCGGCGGGCCGACCGCATTCCGCCCTCGGGCGGATCGGGGGCCGTCGCTGGAATCAATCAATGGTGAAACCACCGTTGACTGGAGAGAGTGCGGATGCAAACCGTTCTGGTGATCGACGACGACGACAATCTGCGAGACACGGTCGCGGTCATGCTCGAGCAGGAGGGCTTCCGCGTGCTCGAATCCTCCGACGGCAATCAAGGATTCGAAATGGCCCTGGCGCAGAAACCCGACCTGCTCGTTGTCGATCTGCGGCTGCCCGGGATGAGCGGCATGGAGATCTGTAAACAGCTCCGGGCCGCGCAGATAGCCGTACCGATCCTGGTTCTCAGCGCCGTCGGTGAAGAAGTGGACAAGGTGCTGCTGCTGGAGATCGGCGCCGACGATTACGTCGTCAAGCCCTTCGGACGGCGGGAGCTGCTGGCGAGAATCCGCGCGCTGCTGCGCCGCGCATCGCCCGATGCCCACGCGGTCCTGAAATTCGGAGATACCGAAGTGGATCTCGATCGCCGCCTGGTCGAACGGCGGCGACAGGAAGTCCGGATGACCCCGGCCGAGTACAACCTTCTGGTGTACTTCCTGCACAACCCCGACAAACCGCTCACGCGGGACATGATCCTTAATTCGGTCTGGGGCTACGAGTCGTTTCCGAACACGCGCACGGTCGACGCCCACGTCGTCAAGCTGCGCCAGAAACTCGAACCGGATTCCGGGCAGCCACGCCATTTCCTCACCGTCCACGGCGTTGGGTATCGGTTCGTGCCCTGAGCGCCATGACCCACCGGCTCGTTGTCGTCGTCGACGATTGCCCGCAAGCGGCCTCCACCCTCGAGATCGCGTTGGGCTCGATGGCGGGCGTGGAAGTGGCCGTCGCTTCGACGGTCCCGGCGGCGCTCGAGATTCTGCGGAATCGAGCCGAAGGCAGTGTCGCCGCCTTGCTGACCGATCTCGATCTGCCGCGCATGGACGGCTTCGATCTCATCGAAAAGGTCCGCTCGGATCCACGCTACGTCCGGCTGCCGATTATCGTCATCAGCGGTTCGACCGATCCCGACGTCCCGGCGCGCTCGATGCGCCTGGGCGCCAGCGCCTATTTCGCCAAGCCCTACTCGCCCGGCGAAGTGAGAAACCAACTGGAGCGACTTCTGCATGCGAATCCTATCTGAATGCTTTGCCGCCGGCGTGATCCTGGTCGCCGGCCCGCTCCGCCTGGCGGCCCAGCCGGCCGACGTTCCCGGCGGGGTTCTCGAGCGGCTGGCGCGGCTGGAGGAAGACAATCGCGCGTT
>Ga0247727_10006100_pt1 | contig 23859 bp, 25 predicted proteins | sample WisWelCaveWW1625_FD_202498 | JGI IMG/M metagenome (GOLD analysis project Ga0247727, IMG submission 202498) | Biofilm microbial communities from Wishing Well Cave, Virginia, United States - WW16-25 | ecosystem: Environmental > Aquatic > Deep subsurface > Groundwater > Cave microbial mat | place... | reverse complement strand
GAGGTGAAACAATGAGCCCATCCGCGCAAATTCCGCACTGGGAATGGTGGTTGGTCGCGCTCGATTTCTTTGTCGTCGGGATCGCCGGCGGGACGTACTTTATCGGCTCGCTCGTTGAACTTTTCGGCAAGGAAAAACATCGCGAGATCAGCCGGATCGCCTACTACATCACGCTCCCGTTGATGGTGTTGCCGCCAATTCTGCTGATCGCGGATTTGGGACAGCCGGGGCGATTCTGGCATCTGTTTTGGTACTCGAATGAAAGCCGCCCGTACCTCAATCCATCATCGCCGCTTTCGATTGGATCGTGGGCGTTGTTGGTCTTCGCCGGGATGGCGTTCCTCTCCTTCCTCGATAACCTTGTCGCGGATGGAAAGTTAAAGTTCGCGCCGTTCGCGAATCTCTACAATCGCAGACCGCGCAAGATTTACGCGCTGGTCGGCGCGATCGCCGGCTTTTTTATCGCGGCGTACACCGGTGTACTCGTGAACACGACGGCGGTCCCGCTGTGGGCGGCTACGGATCCGCTTTTCGGTCCCTTGTTCATGGTCTCTAGCGCGGCGATGGGCGCGGCAGCCATCGCGTTAGTGATGGCAGTTCGCAAAATGGCAAGCGGCGAAGCATACGAGCAGTTGGCAAATTTTGGCAACCTCGCGATGATCTTGCAATTGCTTTTGCTGATTGGGATGGTCTTTCTCGTGACAAGCGCGCAGAGCGTCGCGCAGGCGGCGAATCCAAAATTTCCCAACTTTACTGCTCCGCTCTTGAGCGGCGAGTACGCGCTGTGGTTTTGGGGCGGCGTGGTTTTGTTGGGGACGCTCGTTCCGCTCGGCGTGAACTGGTACTCTAAACGTCAAGGCGAAGCCGCGAATCAGTCGCTCGCGCTGGTGATGGCAGTCCTCATCATCTTGGGCGGCTTTTTCCTCCGCTTTGTGATCGTCCAAGCCGGACAGGTCACTTGATCGGCGCGCTGCATTTCTACAATGCGGCGCGCGTCTCGGCATAACTGATCAGGGAATCATGGCAACGCGTAATCCGTTCCGGATTCCCTGATTTGATTTCTGGGAGGTGAATTGATGAAACGCACAATGCTTTTGCTTCCACTTTTCGTGGTTCTCGCGATAACCGCTTGTGGACCCACCCAAACGGCGCAACCCACGACTGTGACGCTTCGAAATATTTTCGGCAGTGTTGTCGGCAATGTGATTGTCACTGAAGTTTCCGATGGCGTGAAATTTAGTTTCCAAATCACGGGCTTGCCGGCGGGCAAGCACGGCTGGCACCTTCACGCCGTTGGCAAATGCGATACGCCGGATTTCACTACGGCGGGCGCGCATTTCAATCCCGATAACAAAAAGCATGGTTTGCAAAGCGCGGATGGATCGCACGCCGGCGATTCAGACGGGCTGACGGTCTCCGCCGATGGCGCGGCGACATTTGAGTACGTGAACAAGCGCGTCAAATTCGCGGCAGGCGCGGCAAATTCTGTTTTCCAAAAAGACGGACTCGCGATTGTCGTGCACGCGACAGATGATGATCAAAAAACCGATCCGACCGGCAATAGCGGCGGGCGAATCGCGTGTGGGTTGATTTTGCAGTAAATCGTAATTGGGGCATAGTAATTGAATAGCGCAAGGGAATCGGGGCGCGAGATTCCGATTCCCTTGCTTTGTTTTGCCGCGCGGGGCGCATTGACGCGGCGCGACTTTTGACTATACTCTTCATCGCGCCCGCGTGCGCAAGTGGAGACACCGCCATGAAAACGAGATTGTTGCGGCTGTTTACACAAGTAGACGTGCCGCTCACGGGTTGGATGGCGCGCTATGGGATTCTGCTCTTGCGTGTGAGCGTGGGCGTTGTCTTTTTTTGGTTTGGCGCGCTGAAATTCTTTCCTGACCTCAGCCCCGCGCAGGATTTGGCGACGCGCACGATCGCGATATTGACGTTCGGTTTGCTTCCCGCCAACGTCGCGCTATGGATACTCGCGGCGTGGGAATGTGCGATTGGCATCGGATTGCTGCTGGGAGTGTTTATGCGCGTGACGCTGGCGTTGCTCTGGTTGCAAATGCTCGGCACGATCACGCCGATCTTTTTATTTCCCGGCGAAATTTTCAAATACATTCCGTATGCGCCAACGCTCGAAGGACAATACATCATCAAGAATGTGGTGCTGATCAGCGCGGGCATTGTCATCGGCGCAACGGTCCGCGGCGGCGCGCTGTTGTCTACCCAAAGAACGATAAGTAAAAATAAATAAACCAAGGAGAATTCGATGTACACCCTCATCCGCTCGCTTTCCTTCAAGCAACTCATCTCACAACAAATTCCATCGCTCGGCATTGCGTTGCTCACTGCCGAATTGTTTTTCAAGTTTCGCAGTTTCGCGCTTGAATGCGCGGCATTCTTGGCGACGTGGTATGCGGTTGATTTTGCTCTGCATTTTCTGCGCGAACGAATTCAAAAAGGCAGGTCGGTGACTGCCTGAGAGAGTGTTTTGAAAATCCACACCGGCGACTCAAGTCGCGGCAACAAAGGCGCGAAGACTGTCTTCGTAGTCTAAGTCAGCCGACGGAGGTCGGCTTTGTGCAATTGTCGCTACGGTTTCTAATCGCCCGATGAATTTCAAAACACTTTCTGAGAGGTCTTATGCCTGAAATCGAAATCTTTGAAGACAAAACCGTTCTCGTCGGCAAGCGGCGCAAGGGCAAGGATGATTCCATTGAGGACGCGATGAAAACGATGGAGCGTTTTGCCGGCTGGCTCGGCGACGCGCGCGACGCTTCGCGAAACCCGTGGCTCGAAGCCGATGCCGTCAATACCGCGATGCTGTACGGAATGCTCGCGCATCTGCGCGGCGAAATTGATTCGCTGATCGCGCTCGGCGGCGATGAAGCGCGCGGAACGTTTGAATTGTTCAGAGGAATGCGGAAGAAAGAGTGAAATGGCGAATCAAAATAAAACAACCGAGCCGCTCACGCAACGCTTGGACGCGCTCGTACAGGCGCGTCCGGAAATGAAAGCGATTGCGGATTATTATCGCGTTATTCTTCCGCTCATCAATCAAACCGATCTTGCCGCCGCGCCGCTCAAACTGCCGCGCGAAGCAACGGAAGAAAAACTACAAGCCGGCATTCCGCTCTTGCACGGCGAGCCGCTTGAATGCGATCACGACGCGGCGCGCGCGTTGATGCTGGCGCTCGCGCGCGCGGCGGAAACGCGGCAGCCGGCGGCGCGCGAAATCCGCGCGGCGGTCGAGCAAAACAAAACGGATCTGCGCGCGTTGCTCGCGGCGGTCGTCGCGGGCGATGTGGAAGCGGTGAACGCGTCCGCGCAATCTTTGAATTTGAATTCGGCATTACTGTGGACGCTCGCGCAAAATACGTTCAAGCCGGCTTTGCGCGCGTGGCACAAGCAGTTGGCTGAAGGCGCGCGTTTGGATTATTGGAAGAGAGCGTACTGCTATCTCTGCGGCGCGGCGCCCGCGTATGGCGAATTGCAAGGCAACGAGCAAGCGCGGCATTTGCGGTGCGGGCAATGCGGCGCGGATTGGTTTTACGAACGGATGCGCTGCGTCTATTGCGGACGCGGACGCGCTCTGAATTTTCTGTACGTGGACGCGCAACGCGATCGCATGCACGCGCAGACGTGCGAAAATTGCAAGGGCTATTTCAAAAACGTCGCCGCCTTTTCGCCGACACCGGCAGAGATGCTCGCGCTGGTGGATTTAGAGACACTGCATCTTGATTACATCGCGCAAGATCACGGCTTTGCGCGCCAAGCGATTCGCGAATTTGTAGATACAATGCCGGCGGTAGTGGAGTAACCCGAACGTGCGACGCACCTCGCTGGTGCGTCGCACGTTCACGATCCTCTCATGTTCAACCCCTTTAAAAAAAATCCCCCGCTCGATCCCGCGCAAATTCTCACCGCGCTTGCGCGCGTGGCGCATCCAGAGCGCGGGCGCGATATTGTGCAATTGAAAATGGTGCAAGACCTCGCGGTGAACGGCGGCAAAATTTCATTTACGATTTTGCTCGACGAGGTCGGTGCGCTGATCCGCGCGCCGCTGGAACGTCAAATTCGATCATCGCTTCAATCCGTCGCCGGGATTCGCGAAATAAAAATCAATTGGCAAGCGCGCGTGGCGCCGCGCGCGCAATCGCTCGACAAAATTGAAAATTTGGAAGCGAAATATATTCTCGCCGTCGCGTCCGGCAAAGGCGGTGTCGGTAAGTCCACCGTCGCGGTGAACCTCGCGTGCGCGCTCGCGCGCGGCGGCGCGCGCGTCGGCTTGCTCGACGCGGATGTGCACGGCCCGAACATTCCGTTGATGATGGGCATCAATGAACAGCCGATGGCGATGGGCGAGCGCGTCATTCCGCTCATCGCGCACGGCGTGAAGTTAATGTCAATGGGTTTTCTCGTGCCGGTGGAAACGCCGGTGATTTGGCGCGGACCGATGTTGTCGCAAGCCGTGCGACAATTTTTAACGGACGTGGTGTGGGGCGAATTGGATTATTTGATTGTGGATTTGCCGCCCGGCACGGGCGACGCGCAGTTGGCGCTTGTGCAATCCATTAGTTTGAGCGGCGTGGTGTTGGTGACAACGCCGCAAGCGGTCGCGCTCGCGGATGTGATCAAGGGGCTGGAAATGTTCCGGCAAATGGAAGTGCCGATTCTCGGCGTGATTGAGAATATGAGTTATTTTATTTGCGACGAGTGCGGCAAGCGGCATGAAATTTTTTCGACCGGCGGCGGCAAACGGCTGAGCGAAAAATTGCAGATGCATTTCTTTGGCGAAATTCCGCTCGATGAACACGCGCGCGCCGGCGGCGATGCGGGCAAGCCGGTCGTGCTCGCGAACGCAGATGCGCCGGCGGGCAAAGCGTTCGCGGAAATTGCCGCGCGCGTGAAAGCGCGCGTCGATCAATTGCCGCCGCTGGCGAAACCCAAGCCGCGTATCAAAAGCGACCCGGCGTTGCGGATTGTAAATTGAATTCTTTCAAAACTTAAGAGGGCGTTTATGCCCGTTATGTTTTGGGCTAGACGGACGTGAACGCCCTTCCACACTCTGAAATAAAGAAATCGCGGCTCGGTCGCCTGACCAGCCGCGATTTTTTCATACAACCGATACACCAGTGCGTCAATCGCCGCGTCAATTTCCGCGCCGCGCGAGCGCGTCGCTCTGCTCCGCAAACTTTTCGCGCGCGGCGCGCGCGAGGGGCAACTCATGCCGCGACTTGATAAATGACCGGGCGATATTGGGGTGCGGGAATGGGCTTGCCTTCCGCGCGCGCCGCTTCAAGCCATGCGGTTTTGGCGATTTCAACTTGCTCCAAAGCATCTGCCGGCGTTTCACCGAAAGCGGAGCACGCATCAAGGTCAGGAATATCTGCGACGTAACCTTCGTCTTCTTCGCTATAAAAAATATTGATGTGATAGTCTTTCATCATTCCTCCTTCAACGCCAGACTGTAGCGTTCAATCAATTGCAGAAATTGCCGAATCTGATAAGGTTTGACCTTTCCTTTTACCTCTTGGAGATTTACCAATTCGCGCACATCGGGATGCGCAAAGATATGATGACTGCCTTTAATTCGAGACAGATGGAAACCGAATGCTTCTACGAGAGCGATCATCTCCGCAAAGCGAATATTCTTTGATCCCGCGAGCGCGCTTTGAAGAATTTTGCGTTTGTTCATCGCTGAGTTTCCTTGCCTTTCTCAACGATTGCGATTTCCCCTAATCTCAAATCATACAGCCGATACACCAGTGCGTCAATCGCCGCGTCAATGTCCGCGCTGCGGCGCGCCAGCGCGTCATGCTTATCCTGATACATCTTCGCGTCCGTTTGCGCGTATTGCTTTTGCACTTCCAGCATTTCTTCCACGCGCGCGACGATTTCATCGTGCTGTTTTTTCTCGGCGGCATCGGCAAAGTTGATACGGCGGATGGGAAGTTGCGAGAGAAACTGCCGATTCGCAGAAAACCAGCCGCCGCGAAATGGTACGCTGACGAATGGAAAGTACCATCGCAATAACTTTGAATTGATCAGCGCGAGCAAGTAAGGCAGACCTTGTTCCTTATATTCCTCTTTCAGCGTAACTCCGCCCACATCTACATTGTCCAAGAAGTGACTCCCATCTTTGTCATACGCGGCATAAAGCTTATCCACGAGACGAGGGACGCACAGTTTGACACGCCCTTGAATGCCAATATTCTGACTTCTCCCAAAGCGACACCACTCCTGTCCCTTGAACTTTCCGCGTTCCCTTGCCTCCAACATTTTCTTATTCTTCAGCAAATATCCGGCAGTTTTTGGATAATGCTTGTTCAACAGCTTCCATTCAATCAATTCGACTGATTCATTTTTAATTTTGTACGGAAAAAGAACGTATTGGCGTTCAGTCAACGCGCCGTAGCGTTTTACATCGGTTCCGCTGACGATTGGAAAAAGCAAATCTTTTTCGAAATCCAAACTCGATCCCAACGATTTAGATTTCAGCCGAAGGGCGCGCGTTGTTTCTTCGACAAAATCCATAATGTACACATCGTCCGCGCTGGTTTGCAGTCCAACAAAAATATCAGCAACGTCTCCAAGCTTCAAGGGCATCGCTTTTAATTTCTCGAACAACGCCGCGCTTGAGCCAACGGCAAAATTCCACTCGGCAAATGATAAAGACTCTGCTTTGACCGGAAACTCCTCCAAAGTCGCGGGCAATTCTTTTGGCGCAGATGCTTGTTCTTCTAGCCAATTGCCGGCAGGAACATAAATTACTTTGGAGTTCTCTTGCTTTTGCAAAAATAAAAGACAAGTATAAGTGGTAACGTCGTTGAATACTTGTGCGTGCCCAAAGTCAACGATTCGGGAAACCGCTTTTTGCTCTGATAGAAACTTGCGGAGACCTTCGCCGTAAGCAGTCTGCATAAACTTCTTGGGCATAATCATTCCAAAAAGCCCGCCCGATTTGAGTAATTTCAACGCGCGCTCGACAAAGAGAACGTAAATGTCATAGTTGCCTGTTGCCGAAGCATACTGATCGTTGAAGAACGCAACTTCTTCTTTCGGCAAAGTTTGAATTCGCACATACGGCGGATTGCCAATAATCACATCAAAGCCGCCGTCTGCCATCGCTTGGGGAAATTCTTTTTCCCAATTGAACGGATTGCGTGCTTGCCACTCTGCGCCAAAATATTTTTTCAATTCATTCGCCGCGCCGCTGATGAGCGAATCGCCATTGCGAATATTATCCAGTTTCGGTAATCTTTCGCGCAGATGCAACGCCTTGAGCAAGAGATTCAGCCGCGCGACTTCGACCGCTTGCGCGTCTTTGTCCACGCCGTAGAGATTGCGCGAGAGAATTTCAATTTGGCGCGCGTGAGCGTGCGCGTCGTAAGCCGTCCTCTCCCCTGCCTCCTCTCCGACACGGAGAAAGGAATGCGCGCCCGCGCCCCTTCCTCTTTAGGGAAGGGGGTTGGGGGGTTGGGTCGGAACGGGGCAAAGGAGTTAGGTAGATTCTCGCCGCGCGCGTTCGCCAAGTACTGATTCAAAACATCAAATGCCTCGATCAGAAACGAGCCCGAACCGCACGCCGGATCGAGCACGCGCACATTGCGCGCGGCGTTGTAATCGCGTTCTTGCAAATAACGCCCGAGCGTTTGCTGGACAATATATTTCACGACGAACGTCGGCGTGTAATAAATGCCTTGCGATTTCCGCTTGGCGCGTTTGTCTTCAAACTTTTCGCGCTCGCTGAGGACTTGACCGAGATATTGTTCATACACCGTGCCGAGCACATCCGAATCAATGTGCGCGAAATTATAGCGCGCGGCTTCTGCCGGCGATTCATACAAGCCGCCGATGATCTTCACGAGCGTTGTCGGCTCGCCGTAATCCAAATCTTCGGAGAAATGCGGCGCGAAAAGCTGGCTGTTGTAAATGTCGTCGAGCGCGCGAAAGCGGCGTTTCAATTCGGTGGGGAGATCGTTGAGGCGTTGGCGGTCTTGCATTTCGCGCGTGAGCGCGAGCAAGCGTTCCTTTTCCACGTCGCGATCTTCGGCAGTGCGGATAAAAATCAAGCGGTCGAGAATTTTCTGGACGGCTTCGTCAATCTGCCGCGCGTCGTACAATTTGCCGCGATTGTATTCGCGCAGATTCGTGTACAGTTCCGCGCGCCACGCTTTCAAATTGTCGAACAGCGCGCGCGTAATCCGCGCGCGCGGCTTTTTCTTGAAAACTTTTTCCGCTTCGCGATCCAGCACGCCGTCTCGAATCGCGGAACGCGACAGCCACCACAATTCCGCGAGACGCGGTAAATAATTTTCTACCCCAAACTCTTTGAATTGCGCCTGAAACGGATTCGCCTCGCGCGCTTCCGCGTTGAAAAGTTTCAGCCCTTCGAAATCGGAAAGCACTGCCCACGTCACGTCTTTATGGTACGCGTAATCAATCGCCTGTTGCGCCCATTCAAGTTTGTTCAAGTCTTCGCCGAGCCGTTTCGTTTCCAGCACAAAGCGGCGCGCGCCATTCAAGCGAAACGAAAAATCCACATACCCGCGCGAAATTTTTTCTTCGGGGTAAACTTGGCGCGCGTCGCTGTCATCCCATTCGAGCGCGCGAAAAAGCGGCAGTATGAAATGTAGGCGCGTGGCTTGCTCGTTGTATTCGTTTCGCGCACGCGTCGAGAGGTTTTTGTATTTTTGGATGAGCCGTTCGATTTCGTCGTACGCGGTTTGTGGCGGTGTTGTCATTGCGGGAAATAATAACTAGAGCGGAGCGGAATGTCAATCGCGCGCGCCGTAGCCTAGCTCCTTGTGGGCGACTACTTGCGCGGAAACCCAACGAGCGGGCGCAACCCAAAATCCAAAAGCAAATGCGTCGCGAGCGCGTACCAAAAATTTTGCGTAAAAATAAATATCAGCGCGCTCACAATCGCGACGCTCCCCGTCCAGAGCGGCGTGTCCGCGCGCGTAATGTCGCGCACGCTGTCGCGCGCGCGCGGATTCGTCCACCCCTCGATGAACGCGAGCGCCAGCCCGCAGAAACTGCCCCAATAAAAATCATTACTCAGCCACAAAATGGGACCACTACGATAAAACGCCCAATGCACTTGCTGATAAAATATCTCGATCAAATGCCGCGCGCGACCCCAACCCGACGACTCGACCGCGTCCGGATGTTCGGTGCGCGCGTACGGCTTCCACACCCAAACAAATACAATTGCCGCGCCGAACGCGAGCGCGAGCGCGCTCCCCGCGTGTGCGAGCCAATCCAGATTCCACAATCCCATTGCGCGCGCATTGTTATAGCCCAGCGCCAATGTCGCGTACGGCAACAGCAAATAGTACGCCCAGCGTAAAAGTGCGCGCGCGGCGCGCGGCAACCAATGCGCGCGCGTCCAATTGATAAATCGCCCCGCGCGGCTGAAACCAGGATTGCGATTCGCCCAGCCAATATTCGCGGCGAGCGCGTAAAAGACAATCGAAAAGCCGATGCTGAGCGCGAGCGCGCGGAGCGGATCGAGCGTGGAGAAAAATTCCTCGAGCGTCACTTTTGTTTTGAGGGAGGCGGCGCGGGCAAACGCGCGATCAGCGTGATGCGCGTGCCGCGCCCGAGCGCGGAATCAATTCGTAATTCGCCGTCAATCAATTTCGCGCGCTCGCGCATATTCAACATACCGAGACTCGTGCGTTGATCGTACGAATCGAGCACGCGATCCACGTCGAACCCCGGACCTTGATCTTGCACGAACGCGACGAGATTTTCTTCCTGCTTGCCGACGCGCACGGCGACCGGCGCTTTGGGCGCGTGTTTGAGCGCGTTGCCGATTGCTTCTTCCATAATTGCAAAAACGGTCGAAGCAAAATCCACGTCCAACTCCGTGCCGAATTTGCCGCCATCCATCGAGATCGGCGCCGTATTCTTTTCGCGCAATTTTGCGGCAAGTTGTTCGAGCGCGGCGGACAGCCCTTTGGTTTCGAGAACGATCGGTCGCAGCGTAAAGAGCGCGGTGCGAATGGATTTGACGGCGGCTTGCGCGACCTCGCTCGCTTTTTCCAATTCGCGCTTCGCTTCCGCCGGATCTTTTTCCATCAACTTGCCGATGAATTCCATTTGCATCACGAGCGCGGCAACTTGTTGCGTCGGTCCGTCGTGCAGATCGCGCGCGAGTTTTTGGCGCATTTCATTTTCACTGCGCAGAATTTTCTCGTGCTCGACGCGCAAATTCCGATAGAGCGTCGCATTTTGAAAAGTAAACGCGGCTTGATTTGCGAACGCGCGCATCAGATCGAGCAATTGCGGCGAGGGACGGCGCGGCGCGGGCGTGGCGAGCACGGCGACGCCGTACACTTCCAGCCCGGCTTGCAGGGGAAAGCAAACGCCGGCGCGACAGCGGCGCAATTTGGAAAAGACGCTCAGTTCTGGATCATCGCTGATATTTTCAAACACGATCACTTTGCCGCTTTGAATCGCGTCCGCGATCACGCCGGCTTTGCCGGGTAGACGTTGCCCGGTATCGCGGCGTTCGAGTTGCCGATGCGTCACGACGCGCAATTTGCCTTCGGGATCGAGTTCATCCACCAATAACACGACGCCGACATTTGGCTCATCATCTTGGCGCGATTGAAATAATCCCTTGACGCCGGCATCGAGCATCGCTTCAAAGACCGGCTCGTAACTCGTCGTCGTTCGCAAAACATCGGTCATCTTGTAAAGCATTTGCGCGCCGGCAAGCGCGGTTCGCAATTCGGTCAGCTCTTGCGTCGCGCCGCCGAGATACGCCTGCTTTTCATGTTGCGATAAAATTCCGATCAGCGCGGTCGCCGCGATCACGGCGGCAACCGACAAGCCGGCGGAAAGCGCGGCGAGATTGCGTTCCTGAAAAATTGCCACCGCCGCGCGCGCTTCAATCGGCAATGCGAGCACGCCGGCGACGATAAGCCCGACCGCGGGTCCAAAGCGCACCGCGCCGACGAGCGCGGGAAAGAGCGCAAAGAAAACGAGTAGATTCGAATCGGAGGCGAGGATGTGCGGCAGGATTCCAAAGAGCACACTGTCGAAGATGAGCATCGCGGCGGGCATTCGCGCCGGTAATTTTTTTGCAAAGCGCAGGACGATGCCGATGATCACGTTGAGAATCGCGACTGCGCCGAGCCAAATCCACAGCGCGGAATCGAGCGGCTTGAGCCCCGCATCAATCCACGCGATCGGCACGACCAAAATCCACATGACCCAGCGCACGCGCAAAAGCAGACCTTCGACGCGCGCAACCGCGGTGGAATCGGTGAGCGAAAGCGGGGCGATCAAGTGAGACCTCCGAGAAAACGCATCGCGGCATTCTGCCGCGATGCTAAAAGCACTTGCAATGATTGGCATCTCGCGATGCCGGGTTTTTCGAGTGGGCGGTATAGGAGTCGAACCTATGACCTCGCGGGTGTGATCCGCGCGCTCTAACCAACTGAGCCAACCGCCCAACCGCGCGAAATTATAGCACGGTTTTTTTGAAATGCAAATTGCTTTTGCGCGGCGGCAATGGTAATATCGAAATGATGCAAGACCGCACTTCTGTGGCATTCATCATTATCACGCTCGCAATTTGTTGTTTGGGATTGTACGTCGCGCTTTCCGGCTATTACATCAACACGCCGCCCGCCGCGCTCGCGAACGTGACTGTGGCGCCGATTGCCGCATCCACGATTGTGAATATTGTCTCCGCGACCGATACGCCACGCACGATCTTGACCACGCCCTCCGCGATTCCTTCGCCGCTCGGCGCGTTCCAAACGATCACTGCCGCGATCACTTTGGCGCGTCCGACCGCGACGCTCACGCCGCGCGTAGCAATTGCGCCGCCCGCGCCGCCGACCGCGTTACCGGCAATTGTCGGCGCGGCATCGTGCGCAGATTTTTCTTTTTGTCCGCAGGGCGGCGTGCCCGACAGCCGGCTCGCTCCGACCGGCGCGGCATGCCCGCGCAATTATATTTGGGGTCAAATTCTTGACGCCAGCGGGCGCGGCATTTCCGATGCGCGCATTCGCTTCAAGGGTCCGCTCGGCGGCTTGGAAACGGTCGCGTCGAAAGGCACGCCCGATCCGCCCGGCATTTTCAATATTCTCGCGCCCGCGCCCGGCGGCACGTGGTTGATCTGGATGGTAGACAGCGCGAATAATCGGATCAGTCCGGAAATTTCCGTCAACGCGCCGCAAGGATTTGCCGGCGGCGGCAGTTGTCCCACGCGGGTGGATTTTGTGCAACGAAAATAGACTCGACGGAATAATTTTTTTATCCACGAAGAAACACAAATTCCATGCTCTTTCTTCTTGCCCTTCGCGTGCTTCGTGGACGCGAATTTAATGCCGATTAATTCTCTATGCGTCCGCGATCGAATTCAAAACCGGCGCGCGGCGGCGTCGCCACTGCCCCGCGAGCGTCTGCGCGATCGTCAGCCCCGACGTAAATAGCAAGCCGAGCGCAAAGAGCGCGGCGTACACCGCAATCGCCCAATTGCCTTGTTCAAGCGCGAGCGCGACGGTGCCCGCGTTCAACAGCGCGAGCAAAATTTCCGCCCACACAATCGGATCGAGCCGCAGTTGATAACGCCGGCGCTGCCATGCTTCTTTTTTCTCCGCGATCCCGTACTTGGGAGTGCGCTCGAACGCGCGCGGCTGTTGCAAGAGAATTTGCAACGCGGCGCGCACGGTGTTTAGCATCATTCCCGCGCCGAGCGCGGTGATAAATAAAATCGTCGGGATCAGCCGCCACGAACGCCGCCCCAATTGTTGTTGCGCCAAAACAAAAAAGAGCGTCGGCGCGAATGCCGTCGCGTTAAAGATCGCGCTGATGCCGAATAGTGAAATTAATCCCGGATAGCGCGACGACAGCAACAACACGAGCGGATAAAGTAACGCCAACGCGAACAAAAGCAAATGCACGCCATAGCCGGTGAGATGCAAAGTCGCTTGCGCGCGGGCGCGCCACGAAATCGGCGCGCGCCACACGCGCGGCAAAAATTTCAGCGCACATTCCAAACTGCCGCGCGCCCAGCGCTGTTGTTGCCGCCGGTACGCGCCGAAACTGACCGGCAATTCGGCGGGCACGTTGAGATCGCGCAAATAGATGGCGCGCCAGCCGCGCAGAAACGCGCGGTACGATAAATCTAAATCTTCGGTCAGCGTATCGCTGCTCCAGCCGCCGGCGTCTTCCAGCGCGGCGCGCCGCCATATCCCGGCGGTGCCGTTAAAATTGAACCAATAGCCGCCGCGACTGCGTGCGAATTGCTCGACGACAAAATGCGCGTCAATCGCGAGTGACTGCAACAATGTGAGAAACGAATAATCGCGATTGAGATGATCCCAGCGCGTTTGCACAAACGCGATCTGCGGATCGGCAAAATGCGGCGCGGCGCGTTGCAAAAAATCCGGCGGCGGCACAAAATCCGCGTCAAAGATCGCGATCCATTCGCCGCGCGCAGAGTGCAAGCCGTGGCCGAGCGCGCCGGCTTTGAACCCCGTGCGATGCGCGCGGTGCAAATGCGTAATCGCGATTCCGCGCGCGCGCGCCGCTTCGACTTCGCGGCGGACGATTTCAATCGTCTCGTCCGTCGAATCATCCAGCACCTGAATCTCCAGCAACGCGCGCGGATAGTCCAGCCGCGTCGCCGCGCGAATGAGCCGGCGCGCGACGTAGAGTTCGTTGTAAATCGGCAATTGCACGGTGACGCGCGGCAGGTCGGAGGGCGGCGGTGTTTCCAGCCGCGCGCCGCGATGTTTCCACGCGAGAAATGTCAAATAAAAAAAATTCAAGCCGTACCCAAACAACAAGCCGACGACGATTAAATAAATTACGGCAATCGGCACGAAAAGCAAATCAAGCATCCGTAACCTCACTCGTCCGGTACGCGCGCGCAAACCAACCCCACGCGATCCATTGCCACAATCGCCCCGGCGCGAGTAGCCACGAATAATAATCGAAAAATCCGACGAGGGTGATCGCGAGCAAGAGCGCGGCGGGTCCAATCATTTTTGAACTGTTCCGCGCGCGCCGTTGCCGCATTGCGATCCACGGTGCCACCATCAACGCGAAATAAAATAGCGCGCCGAGAATGCCGGTCTCGGCGGCGGCATTGAGCAGGACGACGTGCGCGGGCTGATAATAGAAATCGAAATTGGGAAAGCGCGCGCTCATTGCGACCGGCAACGCGCCGATGCCGACGCCGGTCAATGGATGTTCGGCGAACAGCGTGTTCGCCGCCGCGTTCAGCGCGGCGCGTTCGTCGAGCGAACGGCGTTCAATCGCGAATTGATTCGGCGCGTCTTGCCGGCTCACGCGCATTCCAATCGCGTCGGCAGATTGCCACGCAAACGGCGCGATGAGAATGCTCGCGGCGAGGCAGAATAAAAACAGAACGCGTAATGCGCGCGTTTGGTTTGTCCGCGCATAACGCCACGCAAGAAAAGCAATTCCAATCGCGAACGCGAGCCACGCCGCGCGTGAAAACGTGAAAAATAATATCAGAGTTCCCAACAAGAAAACCGGCAGCAAAAACGCGCGTTGCCAATTCCGCGCCGACGCGATTGCCGCCGCGATGGCTACAAGTCCAAACGCCACAACGCCGCCCAAAAGATTCGGATGATCGGTCAAGCCGTACGCGCGCAAAATGCGAATGCCGTTCGAGAAAACAATGCTGACGCCGCTCCACGCCGGATCGAGTTCGAGTTCGCCCCACGCGGACAATCCAAGCGAATGTTGGATTCCGATTTGGCGCAAGCCGACGATGGATTGAATTACAATTTGCAAACCAATCGCCGAGATGATCCACGCGCGCGAAATATTTTCGTTGACCAAAAATATATACAGTCCCGCCAACAGAATCAAGCGCAACGAATGGTAGAGCGAGAGCGCCGGATCGAATGACGACCCGATGCTCACGATTGCCAAAGCCGTTAGCCCGGCGAGCGGCATCGCGATAAATAATGGTCCCGCGCGCACGCGCCGCGGCGCGGCGACGAGCGACAGCGTCCACGCCGCGAGTGTTAGCAAAAGAAACGCGTCGCTTGCGAAAAAAATAAAATCGGTGTAATCGCGATAGACAATTCCAAGTGGACGCGATGCGATCACAATGCGCCCGCGCAGGGGCAGCGCGACGAGCATTGCCGCGAACGCCAGACGCGCCGCCGTGTCAAAGATATTCGCGGCATTTTGGCGCGTCACGATTCGCCTCCGCGAATTGATTCATACAGAGCCATCCATTGGGCGTGAGTTTTTTCGAGCGCGTAACGCTCTTTTATTATTGCGCGCGCGCGTTTCCCCAAACTACACCTTTGCCCAAAAGCAAACTCGATGGATTCGACCCAATCTCTAATCTCCCATCTCTCGATCTCTTTCGCCGCGCCATGCTCTGCCAATTCCGGCAACACTCCAACGCGTGTTCCGGCGATTGCCGCGCCGCATGCGGCGGCTTCGAGAATCGCCATTCCTTGCGCTTCGAATAGCGACGCTTGCGCGACGACATCCGCCGCGCGATATTTTGCCGCCAGTGCGTCGTGCGCGATCTCGCCGGTGAATTGAACGCGCGGCGCGAGTCCGAGCATCTGCGCGGTATCGCGCAATTTTTTTTCGAGCGGACCCGCGCCGATAATTTCGAGCGACGCGCGCGGCATGTGCGCGAGCGCGCGCAATAAATTTTCTTGCCCTTTGACCGGCAACAGCGAGCCGACGTTGAGAATTTTACCCTCACCCCAGCCCTCTCTCTGAAGCGGAGAGGGAGAATGCATCTCCGTATCCACCCCCAGCGGGACCACGCGCGCATCCGCGCGCCAGCGCGCCGCGATTTTTTGCAACGCGCGCGACCCGACCGTGACGCGCGTCGCGCCGCGCAAGACGGCGCGAATCAGCGCGCGCTCGATGAAATGTAATTGTCCGCCATAATTTATTTCGCGTAAGCCGACCAATTCGCCTCCGCCGACGCTGGCGATGAACGGCACGCGCAAAATCCGCGCGGCGAGCAAGGCGATGAAACCGGCTTTATTCACCCAAAACGCGTGCAAGACGTCAAACGGCGCGCGCGCATGCTCCACGCGGATCGCCGCGAAGGCGTCGCGGCACAAGCGCGGGGCGTGCCTTTTGCCGCGATGCGCGCCGTTCAGCGCGTAAACGCGCGCGCCAAAAAAATTGTACGCATCGCGCCGATACGGATAGTCGAGCGCAAAGACGCGCAGATCGTTTTTCGCCGCGAGCATTCGCGCGAAATTGTAGAGCGCGGGGATGCCCCAATCGCGTTCGTCCGCGCTAAAGCCGGGCAATACCAAACCGATTTTCATGATGCTTGAGCGTTTCGGCAATGACGCGTTTCAACACTCGACGCCTTTTTCGGGAATCGAATTGTGGCGCAAACGCTCCGCGATATTTGCCGCGAGCAATTTCGCGCGCCCGTCCACGCGCACGCGCGCGGTTCGAACGCCGACGCGCGCGAAGACGGATTCGAGCGCGGCATCGCCGTACACGGGTTTGCCGCCGATCATGACGAGTTGCAAATCCGCGCGCCGAATTTGCGCGAGCGATTCGAACGCGTCGTCGCGCGGACGCGGCAGAATGATCAAATCCGCCGGCGCGCCGACTTTGAGTTCTCCCGCGCGCGGCAAATGCAAAATGCGCGCGGCGTCGGCGGTGACGAGCCGAAATAAATCGCGCGGCGCGAGTTGTTGCGTGGCGAGCGCGGCGCGCCATTCGTCCCAGAGGTCGCCGGCGCCGGTCAATCGCGAATCCGTGCCGAGCGCGACGCGCTGCGCCGCCGCGAGGCCGCGCACGTCGGCGGTCTGGTCGAGCAGAAAAGAATTCGAGGAGGGGCACCACACCATCGCCGCGCCGCGCGAAATTATTTTTTCGCGCTGGCGCGCGGTCAAACCAACGCCGTGAACGATGATCGTGTTGTCGCGCAGGCAGTTGAGCGCGTCGAGCTGGTCGAGTTCGCGCGCGGCGGCATCGTCCGCGCCTTCGGCGAGATGAATGATCCACGGCGCGCCGCGCGGAGTTTTGCGAAAGGATTTTTGAATGTCGCCGCCGCGTTGCAGTGAATGGCAATAGCCAAAGGGCCGCGCGACGCGCACCGGAAAATTATAATCGAGCGCGGGATGCCACGGGTCGTGATGACAAACCGTCGTCGCGCCGGCAAGCAGATTTTTGATGCCGCCGATAAAAAGGCGATCCGCCATCGAGACGGCGCGCGGCGCGGTGATCGCCGGATCGGAATCAAAACGCGCTTCGAGGTCGAGCGTCCATTGATGCGCATGCGTATACACGGCGCGATATTTGAGCCGCCCGAAATTATTAACGGCGAGATGGTCGTGCGCATTGATCAGCCCGGGCAAAACGAGCGCGCCGTCGAGATCAACGACGAAATCATTCGCGCGCGGCAGCGCGCTTGGCGCGGCGATGCGCCCGCGTTCGACGCGCAGAGAATCGCCGGTGATGCCGGCGGCATCAAGAATTTGTGCGTTGCGAAAAATCAATGCTCGGTTTGTTTTGAAAAACATTTTTCAATTTCCAACATCCAGCTTCCAATCTCTAATCTCTAATCTCCAATTTTCTCCGCGCGAATCACCAGCGCGCCCGGATAGCCGCGCCATTTTGCCGCGCCGTCGAAATTTTCTTGGATGTCCTTCCCGATAATCGGCTCGCGGACGCCGGTGATTTGCATGCCCGCCGCGCGCAGCGCCGCGGCGTGGTCGGCGTAGAGATGCGGGAAATGCTGGACCGCAAAACGCGCGCCGTTCGCGGAAAATTCGCGCCGCGCGCCGGCGAGCGCGAGTCGTGGATGAAAATCGGAAAAAATGAACGCGCCGCCGCGTTTGAGTGTGCGCGAAATTTCGTTAATTGCCGGCGAAAGATTTTCGATGTGTCCGATTGCCAAGCCGCAAACGATCAAATCGAAAAAGTTAGCTGGCATCGGCAATTTTTCCAGCGTGCCTTGCAAGAATAACGCGTGTATATTTTTCGAGTGCGCGAGCATTTCGGCGGATAACTCCAGTGCGAAAATTTTTGCCGCGCCTCGCTCGTGCAAAATACGCGCATAGCGTCCCGACCCGCACGCCAAATCAAGCGCGATTTTTCCGCGCGCCTCCGGCAAAAGTTCGAGCAGTGCGCGTTCTTCCGCGCGCATAAACGCGTTATGCGCGTACGGGGGATAATCGCGCGCCCACATCGCGTAAGCAGATACTACGCTTACTTTGCAAATTCTTTTTGAAGGAAGAAGCCGCCTGAATAAACGCATTCCGAAATTTGAAAACCTGACATGAGCGAAGCGAAGCAAATTCAATTTAAAATCCACTCGTCTCCGGTCGCTGATAACGCCACAATTTCTGCGCCGCGCGCAATTCGTACGGCGCGGCGTACACGCGTGCGTGATAACGCCATGCCGCGAGCGCGCGCAGAATCACCCGGCGCATGCCGCCGAGCCGCGCGTCGGTTACGGTTGGGTAATACGCGTTCAGAACGCGTTCGAAATCGCGCACGATGCGATGAGCGTCGCGATCCACCCACGGCGTTCGCGCTTCGCGGCGCGTGACAAATTCGAGCCAGAACGGCGTCGCCCATCCGTCGAGTGTTTCCGGAAATTGAAAACCGAGTTGGCGCGCGTGATCGTAGAGCGCGCCGTCGAGCGCGACTGGTGTATAGAGATAGAGCACAAATTCCGCGGCGGGATTGACGCGCTTGATGTCGCGGATAAAGCGAATGCTCGCGTCAATATCGGCGAGCGGGTCGGGCGGATTGCCGAGCACGAACGAAAATTCCGGCACGATGCCGTACGCGCGCGCGCGTTTCGCAAACTCGAGTGTCGCGTGGGTGCTGGCTTTGCCGCCTTTGTTCATCATTTTCAAAATATCATCCGAGCCGGATTCCGCGCCGCTGAAAATCATTTTCAATCCGCTCGCGCGCATTTTTTCCCACGTTGCCGCTTTGTAATTCATCAGCGTGTCTACGCGTCCCAAGCCCCACCAGCGCATTCCAAAATCGCGAATGCGCTCGGCGAATTCCGCGACGCGCGCTTCGGAAACAAAAAAATCCATATCGTGAAAATTCACCGCGTCCGCGCCGTACTCATCGCGCAACGCGCGCAGCGTCGCTTCAAGCCGCGCCGGCGACTGCGCGAGCCAGCGGCGATTGCTCATCGCGACGACCGCGCAAAAGTTGCACGCGAAGGGACAGCCGAAACTCGAATGATGCTCGGTGACGCGATTACCCATATAGTTGCGATGGAGATAGCGTGGCATGGCGACGCGGTGATAGGGAAACGCCGGAAAATTTTCCGGTGAGGCAAGCTCGCGCAATGGGTTATGCACAATTGCGCCAGCGGCTTTGAATGAGAGCCCGCGAATGATCGCGACATCGCCGCCGCGTTCGAGCGCGCGCAGTAAATCGAGAAAAGTTAGCTCGCCTTGACTGCGAATTACAAAGTCAACGTAATCCGAATTCAGAACGGTGTCGGTGTGTTGCGTTGGAAAATAGCCGCCCCAGACGGTAATTAGGCGCGGATACTTTTGCTTTAGCGCGCGCGTGATCGGAATGGCTTGCGCCAGTTGCGGTCCGGGCATCACGGTTGTCGCGAGAAGGTTGAAGCCGCGTTCGGCGATGAGTTCATTGAGCGCGCGGAGCGGATCGCGTTCCGCGTTTGCATCTACGATGATGTACTCGTACGCGTTCTCCAACGCCGCGGCAATCGCGAGCGCGGACATCGGCAGAATGCATTTGCCGGAAAAATTGGAGACCGGGTGAAAGAGAATGATTTTTGGTTTCATGTGTTTGGAGTTTGGAAGTTTGAGGTTGGAAGTTGAAACAGTAGGATGATTGGAAAATGCGCCGGCTCTCTGCCAATTTTTATTTCGACGAATTTGCGCCGCACGCGTTTGTGCCACGCGTCGTCCGCGTATTCGATTCGCAATTCCAAATTCGATTCGCGCGCGGCGGCGCGCAATTGCAGTCGCGTCAATCCTCGTGGCGGCATCCGGCGCGAATAAAACGGCGAATCCAACACAATGATCGCGCCGCGCGGCGCAAGCATGCGGCGCGCTTCCGCCAGCGTTGCCGCGAGCGACGACGCGTAATGCAAAGACGCATTGAAGATCACGCGATCAAATTGCGCGTCGGAAAAAGGCAAGTAATTAAATTCGGCTTGATAGCGCTCAACCGCGCTTGAATAATTCACCGCCGCGCCCAAACCGTCGCGCGCATCGTCGTTCAAATCCACCGCCGCGACGCGATGCCCGCGCGACGCGAGTTGATTCGTTAGCCAGCCATTCCCCGCGCCGATGTCGAGCACGCCCAAGTTTTTCGCGTCGCCAAGCATTTGCAGTAAACGCGCGAAATGTTTCGCGCGGAGGCGCCAGATCGCGTGATGCGGATCGTCGCGCGGCACACGCGGCAGAGCGCGATAGTATTCCGCGCTGTCACTGCCCCACTTTTCTTGCGCGCGTGTCGCGCGATATTCTTGCAAGAACGGCGCGAAAAATTCTTTCCGCGCGCGCGGGAGAAATCGCCAAATGCCGTTGGTCTGCGGATACTTCGCGCCGCAGAGAACGCACTGGGCGCAATGATCTTTCGCGATGACGGTGCCGCGACAGATAGGGCAAGCGAGGGAGAACGTAATTTGTCATTCCTTTCTAAATTCGATGAGATAATGATCGCCAAGCAAATTGAATGGAAAGAGCCGCGCGATTTTTGCTTCAATTTGCGCCAAGCGCGCGACCCAATGCGCGCGCCTCGCCGCGAAATTCGAGAGGTACGGCGGCGGTAAGAGAACGCCGATTGCTTCGAGATGCGTGCGCGTGAAATGCGGCGCGAAAATTTTTTCGACGGCGCGCGGCGCGGGGTACCACACGCGAATCGGATTGCCGCCGATGTGCGCGAGCGCGCCGCCGCGCTGCAGGCGGCGAAACGCGCCGCGCGCATCGCGCCTTACAAGATGCACTGCGATTTCCCAAAGGCAAACCGGATTCATAATCACGAGAATCAATTTTGCATTCGGCTTGAGCAATTCTGCAAGATAACGCGCGAGCGGGCGCAAATCGCGGACGCAATTCAGCGCGCCGAAATTGGAAAAAGCGGCGTCAACTCTCCCTTCCTGAAAGGGAGGGGGCAGGGGTGAAAGTTTATTCAAATCCAAAATACGCGTCTCAATCCGTGATTCCACTCTGGCACGCATTGCTTTGTCGCGCGTTTGCGAGAGCATTGCCGGCGACGCGTCGGTCGCGATCACATTCACGCCGCGTTGCGCGAGCCAGATCGCGTCTTCGCCGGTGCCGCAACCGAGTTCGAGCACGCGCATCCCGGCGCGAAATTGCGCGAGCCGCGCGCGCGTACGGGCGCGGTGCAATTGCGCGAGCGGCATAGCGCTAAAAGTTTGATCATAATCGCGCGCGACCGCGTCAAAGAACATGCGCCGAATTCATTTGCATTCCTATTTTGCCCCGCGCCACATTCGCCGCGGCTTTGCCAATGCGCGCGAAATCTCTCTTTTCATTTTTCATTTCGCGTTGTAAATTGAACTCGCCGAACATCCATCTCTGCGCGTGCTCGTAAAATTCGCGCGAATGCCTGCCGCGCACATCGAGCTGACGATCGGTCCATTCGCTCCAATCGCCGCGCGTCAGAATGCGCTGTTCGACTAGCTGATAGTACGCGGTGCTTTTGATCGGATACGCGACGGTGCTGAGCAAAATATCCGGCGCGCATTTTTTGACATGCTCGACCGTCGCGCGAATATCGCCCCACGCTTCGCCCTCATAGCCGAGCATAATAAACATCCCGACCTCGATGCCGCGCGCCTTGAGCGCGCGCGTCGCCCATTGCACTTGCTCGACGCGCACCTCGCGCCGCATCGCGTCCAGAATTTTTTGCGAGCCGGATTCCGAACCGATCCATACGCGCGCGCACCCCATCGCCGCGAGCGAATCAATTACCGCGTCGTTCACGCGATCGGCGCGCGTAATGCATTCGAACGGCAAGCGAATGCCGCGTCGTTTCAATTCTGCCGCGTATTCAAAAAGCCAGCCGTGATGAATTGTAAAAACATCGTCGGCGTACCAGAACTGGTCGGGTTGGTAATTCGTGATTAGGAATTCCGCTTCGTCCGCGACGTTTTGCGGCGAGCGGCGGCGATGCGTTTCGCCATAGACCGCGTGACTGCACCACGCGCAATGATACGGACAGCCGCGCGCGCAGATGAGCGATGCCGAGCCGACGCGATGATGCGCGCGCCACGTTTCGATATATTGCGGCAGATTGATCGCGGCACGGTCGGGGAAGGGGAGCGCGTCAAGATTTTTGAGTTGCGCCCGCGGCGCGGTTTGCACGATGCCGCCGTTTTCATCGCGATAAAAAATGCCGGCGACATCCGCGAGCCACGACGCGCCGAATTGCGCGAGCGCGGGAAGCAATTCGGCGAGCGCGGCTTCGCCTTCGCCGACAACGACAACATCCGCGCCGCGGGCGAGATATTCCGCCGCGTACGGCGCGGGCTCAGGTCCGCCGAGAATGACGCGCGCGCCGACGCGTTTACACGCGGCGATCATCGCGAGCGCGTTGAATTTCGTCATTAGGTTGACGTAGATGCCGACGAGGGACGGGCGCGTGCGCTCGAGATGCGCGAAAAATTCGGCTGGCGTCGCGAAGGTCGTGTCGAAAACCTCTATGCTAAACCCGCGCGCTTTCAAATACGCCGCGAGATAGAGAATCCCCAGCGGCGGATACGGTTTCATGATTTGTTTTTCATGCGCGTCTTCCGCGATGAAATACGCGTGAGTGAGGAGCAAGTCCATAGTCATCAGTCAACAGTAATCAGTTATCAGTTGTCGGTTATCAGTCAACAGTTATCAGTTATCAGTTATCAGTTATCAGTTATCAGTTATCAGTTATCAGTTATCAGTTATCAGTGATCAGATTGGTAATTGGTTATTGTTTCAAGCGGCGGACGACTTTTGGTCAATCGCGATTTTCGTTCAAGCCAATTCATTCGCCAGCGCGCAAATGGCAAGCGCAGCGCGTTGCTGATCAGCGTGAGCAAATGCTTGAGCCGAAATGAATGCTTGAATGCGCGCGCCGCGCGGCGCGCGCGAAATTCGTGATGCACCGCGCGGTAGAGCGCGCGATAAAATTCGGGCGTGTACGTGCCGCGATAGAGCATGGCGAGGTCGTCGCTCTTGTTCCAATTTTGCTTCGCGCCGAGTTGCGCACGGACGCGCTCGTAGAATTTCGTGCCGGGCAGAGGATACGAAACCGAAATGCCAATATCGTCCGGCGCGCAATCGCGAATCATTTGCAACGTCTGCTCAATGTCCGCGCGCGTTTCGCCGGGGTAGCCAAACTGCAAAAAGAAGCCGACCTGAATGCCGGCGCGATGCAAACGCGCCGCCGCCGCGTAAATCTGCTCAACGCGCTGACCCTTGTCCATCGCGTCGAGAATTTTTTGTGCGCCGGATTCCGCGCCCATCCAAACCGTTTGGCAGCCAGCGCGCGCGAGCGCGGCGACAAATTTTTCTGTGAGCAGATCTGCGCGGGCAAGGCATTTGAACGGAACGCGCGCGTTGTTCGCTTGCACTCGCTCCGCAAATTTTTCGACCCAGTTCGGTTGCAGTCCAAAAATATCGTCCGCGAATTCAAGGTGGTCGGGTCCGAATTTTTCTTTCAGCATTTGGATTTCCGCGACAACGTTTTCCGGCGAGCGCGCATTGTAGCGTTGCCCGTAAATCGGTTTGGCGCACCAATTGCAATGATACGGACAGCCGCGCGTCGTCACAAGGTTCATCGAAAAATAACCGTGCCGCGCTGTCCACGCGCGGCGATATTTTTCAAGGTCAATCAAATCCC
>Ga0247727_10006099_pt1 | contig 23865 bp, 26 predicted proteins | sample WisWelCaveWW1625_FD_202498 | JGI IMG/M metagenome (GOLD analysis project Ga0247727, IMG submission 202498) | Biofilm microbial communities from Wishing Well Cave, Virginia, United States - WW16-25 | ecosystem: Environmental > Aquatic > Deep subsurface > Groundwater > Cave microbial mat | place... | reverse complement strand
GGGCCTCGTATTCCTCGAGCAGCGCGTCCAGCTCCGCGTTCGGCTCGCCGATGCGGATCACCAGCTCCGGCTCGCCGAACACCACGTAGAGCGCGCGCCGGTACGCCGCGAGGAGCGCGGGATCGAGCGGCATCAGAGGTTCCCGAACTCCGCTGGCGAGAGAATGCGGAACTGCGGCACGCGCCGCGCAAGCTCCAGCAGCTCCTGGTCCTTGCTGACCAGGAAGTCCGCCTTCGCGGCGAGCGCCGCCTCGAGGAACTTCTGGTCGTCCGGGTCGCGGCACACCGGCAACTGCGCCAGCTGCGCCTCCGCGGCGACCCCCTCGATGCGCAGCGCCGTTTGCCGACAGGCGCCAAGGCACGCCGCCTGCGCAGGCGCGTCGATCGAGTGCTTGCCCAGGTCGTAGGCCAGCACCCGCGCCAGTTCCGCCTCGCAGCGCTCGTCGATGTAGACGGCAGCCCGCTGCGCGGCGACCGCTTGCCGTATCGGGTCCACCGAGGGCTCGGCGAACACCAGCCAGTCGAGCCAGACATTGGTGTCGAGGACGAGGCGCAGCATCGGCCTAGCTTACCGGCTTGGTGGATTACTATCCGGGTCCCATGGGCCTGTCGCACGAATTCCTGCGCACCATCTCCAAGGAGGAAATGGCGAGCCTGCCGATCCGCCGCTACGAGGGCGAGATCCGCCTGGTGGAGGACGCGCGGGCGCTCGAGCGCGCGGCGGCGGACATCCAGGCCGACCGCGTGGTCGGCTTCGACACGGAGACGCGGCCAGCGTTCCGGGTGGGCGAGAGCCATCTGCCGGCGCTGGCGCAGGTGGCCACCGCGCGCGCGGTGTACCTGTTCCCGCTGCAGCGGCTGGACTGCTCCGCGGTGCTCGCGCCGATGCTCTCCGCGCGCGGGATCGTCAAGGCGGGCATCTCGCTGGCCGACGACCTGAAAAAGCTGAAGCAGCTGTTCCCTTTCAACCAGGCCGCCGTGCTCGACCTCGGCCACGTCGCGCGACAGCACGGATTGAAGCAGACGGGCCTGCGCAACCTCACCGGCCTTTTGCTCGGCACGCGCATCCCCAAGGGCGCGAAGACCACCAATTGGGCGGTGCAGCGCCTCTCGGCGCAGCAGATCACCTACGCTGCGACCGACGCCTGTGCCTGCCGCGAGCTGTACCTGCGCTTCGAGGCGATGCAACTGCTCTAGTCAGGCCTGCCACACCGCATAGCCCTCTTCCTGCAAGGCGATGGCGAGCTCCACTTCCATGTCGCGCGCGGCCTCGTAGGGCATCGGATTGGCGTAGGCGTAGAGCTTGGGCAAGAGGCGCATGCCGAAGCGCTGCACGTAGGAGTTGGCGCGGATCCCGGCCTTGTGCTTGGCGAAGCGCTCCTCCGGGGTGAGCCCGGTCATGCCGACATAGACGCAGGGCTTGAGCAGGTCGCGGTTCGGGTTCGCGTTGCGGAAGCGCGCGATGTTCAGGACCCCGGGGTCGAGCTCGACTACGTAGACGTTGTGGTGGTGCTTCTGCGCGCGGGTTTTGCGCTTTTTCTTCATCTCGTCGAATGGGCCCAGGCGCCTTTGCGTTGCACGCGCGCCCGTTCCTCCATCGCGCCCAGCTTGACCAGGTAGTCGCGCGAGCGCTCGCCATCCGGCAGGGTGGTGGTCACGCCCTTGGCGCGCGCCAGGCCCTCGGCAATCAGCACCTCGTGCAGGTAGCGGCCACCGGCGTGCACCAGCCCGTAGTAGCGCGCCTCCTTGCCGCGCCCCGGCGCGCTCGCCTTCTTCGTCAGCACGATGAACCCGGCGCCCAGGGTATTGCGCACCAAGTCGCGTGCCTGGTACCCCGCCTTCAGCGTGTCGTCGAGGGAGACGCCGAAGTGCTGCGCCTGCTCGCGCGAGCGCTCGCCAAAATTCAGGTTCACTTCCGGCGCATCGACGAAGTACAGGCGCAGCACTAACTTGCTGCGCCCGCACTGCACGCCGAAGCTGTCGCCGTCGTTCGCCGGGCGGTCCACGTAGCGGCAGTGGTCGAGCGTCTGCCAGGCCTTTGCCTTGTCCGCGGCGAAGCCATGCACCGCGAAGAGTGACGTGAGCAAGCAGAGGAGCAGCCGCCTCACTCCAGCATCTCTTTCAACTCCCCGCTGGCGATCAGCTTCGCCAGGTCGCTCGCCCCGCCCACCAGCACGCCCTTGACGAACACCATGGGGAAGGTCGGCCAGCCCGCCCACATCTTGATCGCCAGGCGCCGGCGCCACTCGCCCAGGTAGCTGCCGTATTCAAGGTACTTGTACGCCAGCCCCGCGCCCTCGAGGAGCTTGCACGCCTTCCTCGGGAAAGGATTCTGCCGCATGCCGACGACGACGATCGGATTCGACGCGATCGCGTCCTCGACTTCCCTGACGATGTCGCTGCGGTAACTCGCGAGCTTGTCGCGGATCGCGGGGTGGATTCGGTTCTCTTCGAGGGTTTTGCGTGCCATCAATAACTCCGAAAGCGGATGGCGGGATCGCGCTTGATCTGCTCCACCAGCGCCACTTCCCAGTCGAGGTAGGCGCGCGCGTGCTGTTCGTAGTCCTTTTCGTGCTCGTGGTCGTAGGGCTTGTACCAGACGTCGTCCAGGGAAGTGGTGGCATTGGCCATGCCCGATTCGGTGGCCAGCTTCGCCCCGAACCAGGCCTTGTTGCCGCCTTCGAGCACCGTCACGTTCGGCCACAGCGCCGCCGCCTCGGGCGCGGCGAGGTGCGCGAGCGTCGCATCCTCCGAGGTGAGGACCACTTCGTTGGTCTGCGGAATCTTCGCGCGCGCCTCGGTGAGCCGCGAGCGCACCGCCCACCACGCTCCCGGTACGTGCTTGTCGCGAAAGCGCAGGCTGGTGGACAAATCGATCACCGTGGACCCGGGCGCGAGCTGCTGCGCTCGCAAGCTGCGCCAGCGATTGAAGCCCAGGATCCTCGGTTCGCGCGGCCCGCGTTCCACCGCCCACTCAGCGCCATCGGGCTCGAGCACGTGCACGTCGTCCCAGCCCATCTGGTTCAACCACGAAGCGGTCATCACCGAACGCACGCGCTCGGGGTCGATGAGCACGACGCGCGCGTTCCTCACCCCGACGAACTCGTCCGCCGCCTGCACCACCTGACCGCCCGGCGCATGGCGCGATCCCTCGAGGTGCCCCTCCTCGAACTCGGCGCGCGAGCGTACATCCAGCAGGTACGTCGTGCGCGAGCCATCGGCCACCCACTGCCTGACCTGCGGCGTGCGCACGAATTTGACCTGGAAGCGCGCGGCCACCTGCGCGGCCGCCGCCTGCGCTTTCCTCCGGCCTTCGGCAGTGGGCGCTGGCGCGACGCGCTCCGAGCCGCGCTCGCACTGGTAGCCGGCGAGTTCCCAGCCCATGGTGCCGTCCTTCAGCGCCACGACGTCCTTCATCCCGGCGTTGCGCAGCGACTGGCAGCCGATGATGCTGCGCGTGCGCCCCGCACAGTTGACCACGACTAGTGTGTCCGCGCCCGCCAGGTCGTGCGCGCGGTAGACGAGCTCCGCGCCCGGCGCGTCGATGCCGCCCGGGATGTTCATGCGGTGGTACTCCTCCCAGGGCCGCGAATCGAGGATCACGAGCTTGCGCCCGCTTTCCTTCAGCTTTGAGAGCTCGGCCGGCGGGATGCGTGGGGTGCCGTAGTGGTGCTCGACGAACTCGCCGAAGGCTTTGGACGGGACGTTGACGCCGCTGAAGAGCTCGCCGCCCGCGGCTTTCCACGCGGCGCAGCCGCCTTCCAGTAATTCGATGTCGGTGTAGCCGAAGCCGGCCAGCTTCGCCTTCGCCCGCCGGGCGAGGCCTTCCTCGCCGCCATCCAGCAGCACCAGCGGCGCGGACTTCCGCGGCAGGAGGTCTTGCGCCATCAGCTCGAGCCTGGAGAGCGGCAGCGAGCAGGCGTGGAATGGGTGGGCTTGGGCGTGCACGCCCTGCTCGCGCACGTCGAGCAGCGCGAGTTCGCCGCCCGAGAGCAGCCGCTCGCGCAGCGCCGCGGGCGTCACGCGCGCGCTTCGCGGATGTCCGAGTGCGGCGGGAACACGTCCCAGCGGCCTTCTTTTTCCTTGTAGAACTCGCGCTGGAACAACTGCTCGAGCGCCAGGCCGTACATGTGGAAGTTCAGCAGCGGCGCCTCGATGTGGATCGAATGCAGGTCCTCGGGCAGGAAGGCGACGCCCGTGCCCTGGCGCACCACGTCGCTGCCCTTCAGCTGCACGCCACCGCCGCTGCGGTCGTAGAACCGGTTCAGCTCCTCGCCCGTCACCCCGACGATCACCGCCCAGGTGGTGTGGTTGTGCGCCGGCGTGCCGTGCCCGCCGAGGGCGGAATTGGCGTACAGCGCGAAGCGGTGGTCCGCGTCCTCCGACAACCGGTAGAGGCAGGAATGGCGCTTGCCGCCCGGCGGCGGCGGCGGGTAATCCGCGGCGGTGAACAGATCCGTGCGCGCGGCAAGCCGGATCAGCCGCGCCTTGACGTTCGCGAGGCTGGCGCGCGTGACGCCCTCGCGGCGTTCGATCTCGCGGATGTCGGCCACGGCGGCCTCGATGGCTTGCTTGCGCTCGCTGGCTCGGTCCATGCGCAAATTCTAACGTAGGGTGGGCCTGGGCCCACCCTACAGCACCCGGCTGCGCAGCGCTTTCAGCTTGGAGCGGCGGAGCTTGCCCTCGATGCGGCGCTCCTTCGAGGCGCGGGTGGGGCGGGTAGGCCTGCGTTTTTTCGGAATGTGGGCGGCCGCGGCCACCAGCGCCTGCAGCCGCGCGAGCGCCTCGGCCCGGTTCATTTCCAGGCTGCGGTGCTGCTGGGATTTGATGACGACCACCCCGGTGCGCGAGATGCGCTGGTCGCCGCGCTGCAGCAGGCGCTGCTTCACTACCTCCGGCAGGGAGGAGGCACGGATGTCGAAACGCAGGTGGACCGCGTTGGAAACCTTGTTGACGTTCTGGCCGCCCGCGCCTTGCGCGCGCACGGATTGCAACTCGACTTCGTGCACGGGGATCGTGGGAGCGGCCCCCGCCATGCGCTAGCGCTTCTTGTAAATCGGCCGCCGCCTCACCATCGCCACCGGATTCTCGTCCTTGTGGCGGAAGCTGATGCGCCCGCGCGTCAGGTCGTAGGGCGAGATCTCCATCGTCACGCGATCCCCGGCGAGAATGCGGATGCGGTTCTTGCGCACCTTGCCGCCGGCATAGGCAAGCACGGTAGCGCCGTTGGTGAGCTCGACGCGGAACTGGGTGCTCGGCAGCACCTCCTGCACCACGCCTTCCATCTCCAGCATCTCTTCCTTGGCCATGCAAATACCCGTGCAGTTTCGAGGCGCGCAGTATACGCCTACCAGCCGCTGCCACCTCCGCCCCCGCCGCCGCCGCCCGAGGATCCGCCGCCTCCCCCGCCGGAGCTGCCCGAGCTCGAGCCGGGCGGCGTGGCGGCCGAACTGATGGTGTCGCCCATTCCGCCGATGGACTTCGACAGCCCGCTGCCGCTGAACTGCCCGCTGCCGAAATCCGAGCTGTAGTAGCCCGCCACCGCGGCCGTCACCGCGGCGGCGCCCAGCATCGTGGTGAAGCGGTCGGCCCAGGTCTCCTCCACTTCGAGCGCCACGGCGTAGGGCAGCAGCCGCGCGAACTCCTCAGCGCTCTGCGGCGGCGCCTTCATGCGCGCGAGGTCGTCCTTCTCCGCGACGCTCAGGTACTGGCGCAGCCCCTGAATCGCGTCCTGCAGCTTCCTGCCCTCGACGCTGTAGGAGGGCAGCAACCACGCGAAGACCGCGAGGAGCAGCGCCATCAATGCGCCGAAAGCGATGAGCGGGACCATGGGCGCTTCCAGCATGATCATGGCGACGACGGCGAGGACGGCGATCAGGACGCCGCTGCCCCACGATCCCCTGTTGCGCGAGAAAATCTTGCCGTCGTAGTGCAGCGTGAGTTCGCGCTCGAGCATGCCGCGCACCGTCTGCACGGCCGGGTCGTGCGTCTTGCCGATGGTTTTCGCGCCGGCCGACTTGGCCACCAGCGCCGAGAGCGCCTGCTCGCCCGGCAGCAGCGCCACCTCGGACCCGGTGCGCTCGATGCGGTAGCTGTCGTCTTCCTGCCGGATGCGAAAGAAGCCGCGCGCCCCCAGGCCCAGCAGCCCCGAGGCGAAGCAGCGGTCGTCGAACGCCATCTTGTCCACGTAGCGCATGCCCGCCGGACCCATGCCCTTGGGCGCGTCGTAGCGCGGGAACGCGGGCCCTGCGCGCGGATCGCGCCCCACCAGGCGCCAGCGCCACCAGAGGAACAGGAACAACAGCAGCAGGCCGATCGGGCCGGGCAGCACGCTGCGGTTGTCGCTGAGCCACCAACGCAGCCGCTCGATGAGCGAGGGCTGCTTGACGATTCCCTTGGGAAACGTCACCACGATGGTGAGCCCCTGGCTGGGGCCGAGCCGCCGCGTGGTCTGGAAGCTCGCGCCCCCGTCGCGCGCCCCTGCCTGGTAGTCGCGGCCGCGGTCGCCCTGCGCACCGGTGTAGGCCTCCAGCTTCAACCTGTTCGCCGGCACCGCGGCGGGCAGCGCCACGTCCGCCGAGATGCGGTCCATGGCCAAGGTCCAGCCGTTGCCGTTCACGTTCCAGTAAAGCTCGTCGTAGCCGTCGAAGAAACCGAGCTGGCGCGACGTGCGGTAGGTGATTTCGTAGACGTGCCTGCCGCGCGGCAGAACCACTGCGGCGTTGCCGATGCGGATGCGCTCGCCATTGCCGTAGTGCTGCACGGACCACATCTCGGGTTTGCCGTTGCGGCTCACCGCCACGACTTGGAACGGCACCTTGACGCGGGCGCCATGGCGGTCGCGGTAGTCGGTGGGGAAATCGCGCAGGATGCCGCGCTTGATCTCGCGCCCCTCCACCTGTACCTCAATCCTCTCGGTGACGTACAGGCCGCCGTCCGCGTCGACGCGGATGTCGCTGTGGAAATCGAGCACCCGCTCCTGCGCCGCCACCGGCGCCACGGCAACGAGCAGGGCGAGGAGGAGGATCTTCACGGCGCGACCTTCACCGCGTCGCGGTCGTCGGTTTCGAAAAAGGGCAGCGGCTGGAAGCCGAACAGGCGCGCCACCACCACGTCGGGAAAACTCTCCAGGCGCGTGGCGTATTGCTTGACCGCGCCGTTGTAAAAGCGGCGCGCGTACTGCAGGTGATCCTCGACCTCGACCAGCTTCGCCGACAGGTCGCGGAAATTCGCGTCGGCCTTCAACTGGGGGTAGTTCTCCTGCAGCAGCACCAGTTGCTGCAGCCGGTTGCCGAGCTCCCGCTCGAGGGCAAAGCGCGCCGCGCCGCCCTGCGCGGCAAGCGCGGAGCCGCGCAACTCGGTCACCGTGGTGAGCAACGCCTTTTCGTATCCGGCGTAGCCCTTCACTGCCTCCACCAGCTGCGGCACCAGGTCGGCGCGGCGCTTGAGCTGCACGTCGATGTCGGCGTAGCCCTGGCGCGCCTGGTTGCGCTCGGCGATCAGGCGGTTGTAGAGGACGACCCCCGCCACGAGCAGGGCCGCGAGGACTGCCGCCGCGATCCACATCTCAGCCACGCCGCTGCGCCACGATGAACAGGCGCCGGAATGCAAACAGCGTCCGGCCGTCGGCCTGCGGCGGGTACCAGGCGGCGACGCGTCGGCGGTAGTCGGCTTCGAAGGCGGCCTTCTCCGCGCCGTCCAGCCGGTCGAGGAACTGCTTCAGCCAGGTGCCCTTGGTGTACTCGGCCACGGGATTGTCGCCCGTGAGGACCTGCAGGTATTCCGTCTCCCAGATCTCGAGGCTCGCAGCGCGGTCGCTGAGCATGCGCCAGTACTCGCCCGGCGCGGCCACCGGTTCGCGCCGCAGGAAAGGCTCGAGCTGCGCGCGCCACGGCCCCTGCTCGATCGCTTCCACGATCGTGGTGTGCGAGGGCGCAGCGAAATTGCGCGGCATCTGGATGGCGAGGAAACCGGAGGGCGCCACTGCGTCCAGCAATCCCGGGATCAGCCGCTGGTGGCCGTCCAGCCAGTGCAGAGCAGCGTTGCTGTAGAGCACGTCCACCGGTGCGGCCGGCCGCCAGCGCGCGAAGTCGCCCTGCACGAATTGCGCGTTCGGATATTCGGCGCGTGCCTTGGCGAGCATCTCGGGCGAGGAGTCCACGCCGGTGAGCTTTGCCTGCGGCCAGCGCGCGAGGATGAGGGGCGCGAGGTTGCCCGCGCCGCAGCCCAGGTCCACGACGGTGGAAGGAGCCGCTGAGGGCACGCGGGCGAGCAGATCCACCGCCGGGCGCAGGCGCTCGCCGGCGAATCTCAGGTACTGGGCGGGATCCCAGCTCATGCGCGCCTCATGTCGATACCCTGTTCCTGCCGCCGTTCTTTGCGCGGTAGAGGGCTGCGTCCGCCGCCCTGAGCACCTGCGCCGGCGGTTGACGTTCGACTTCCGGTTCGGCGGCGCCGATGGAGATGGTCACCGATAGCAGTTCCTGCGCTGCGCGGTCGCTGCGGTGGCGGATACCCGCCTCCTCCTTGCGCGGGCGCGCGTCGCCGCGCACCGCCATCCGGTAGCGCTCGATCGAGCCGCGCGTGTGTTCCAGGTACGGCAGCGCCTCCTTCAGCGTCTTGTCGCCGAACAGCACGCTGAATTCCTCGCCGCCGTAGCGGAAAGCCTCGCCGCCGCCGCCGACTTCGGCCAGGCGCGCCGCGACGAGCTTGAGCACCTGGTCGCCGATGTCGTGGCCGTGCGTATCGTTGAAGCCCTTGAAGTGGTCCACGTCCGCCATGGCGATCACGTAGTGCGGGCCGAGGGCGCGCAATTTCTCGTCGAGCGCGCGCCGCCCGGGCAGGCCGGTGAGCTCGTCACGGAACGCGAGCCGGTGCGACTCCTGCACGAAGGCCACCAGCACGATGGCCCCGGCCGCGGTCATGAAGGCGCCGAACACGTTGCGCGAGCCGGCCCACTCGGCGGCGATGAAGAACGCGGCGAGCGCCGCGGCGAGCCCGATGTCGAGCGGCGTGTGCTTGGGCCAGGCGCGCCACGCCGCGAAGACAAAAGCGGCGGCGAAGATGAGGCGCCCGGCGAGCGGCGTGGGTGGGGAGCGCAACAGCCAATGCTCGAGCAGGCCCTGCCAGGCGAGTCCCGAGAGCTCGCTCCTGCCCGCGGCGGCGATCCACAGGACGAGCAGCGCCTCGAAACCCAGCAGCACGAGCCAGCGGTAGCTGCCGTAGTAGAGCACCCCGCGCTCGGGAAGCGCCATGGCGGCGAGCGCGTTCACCGGCACCAGCACGACCAGCGCCGTGTACACGGCCTTGGCGGCGAATCCACCCAGGCTTTGCGCATAGTCGTAGCCGGCATGGGCGGCGAGGAGCGAGGCAAGCAGGATCAGCCCGCGGCCGCGGTTGAAACGCAGCGCGAAGAGCACGCCGACGCCGAGCATCACGTAGGGGCCGAGCGTGCGCAGGCCCGCGAGCGAAGCGGGCAGCGCCGGGCCGAGCCACACCGCGAGCGTCGCCGCCAGCAGGATGACCGCCGGGGCGGCGACGAGACGGGCGGCGGGGGAATTCTGCGCGGCCATCGCTTACGCCTCCGCCAGCATGCGATCGAGCGCGGCGATCAGCGCAGGCACGCGCTTGCGTGCCGTCTCGTACAGGCGGCGATGGTCGATCTCCCCATACTCATGGGCGAGCACGTTGCGCTGGCCGATGATCCCGCGCCAGTCGAGCTCTGCGTGCGCCAGCTGGAACTGCGGGTTCACCCGTCGCGCCGCCTCTCCCAACACCTCGAGCGTGCGCTCGAGCGCCAGCAGGCGCATGCGGTCGCGCGCCAGGCGGGCGTAAGTGATGCGCCGCACCAGAGCGTGCGCCTGTTTCGCGGATCGGCGCATGTCCCACAGGTAGGCGGCGATCCGGTCGTCAGTTTTCGTACAAGCTCCTGAGATCCGGCAGGATCGTCCTGCGGCGATACGGGTTCTCGAGGATCGTGGGACTTGCGATATGCACCTTGCGGCCGCCGAACAGCGGCGAGAACTCCTCCTGCATGCGCGCGATGTCGAACAGCGACGTCCTGCTGCGCGGCCTGAACTTCACCAGCAGGTCCACGTCGCTGTCGGGACGCAGTTCGCCACGGGCCGCCGAACCAAACAGCGAAATGCTTGCCACGCCGTAGCGCCGGCATAACTCCGCCAGGCGGCGCTTGGGCACCGCCGGCAGGCCGCCGCGCGGCGTCTGCCCCGTCTTGTGCAGGATTCCCGCCAGTTCGGCGTACGCGGGAAAATCCGGGTCCGCGCTGTAGCGGATCTGGTTGCCGGACCGTTGCGCGCGCAGCAGGCCGGCTGCGGCCAGCAGGCGCAATTCGCGGTGCAGCGAGCCCGCCGGTATGCGCGTCAGGCGCGCGATCTCGCGCACGTGGAAGCTGTCGCGCGGACGCGGCAGCAGCAGCTCCAGCACGCGGTGGCGATAGGCCCCGAACAGCAGCTGCGGGAGGCCCAACTGCCGGGGGGGCGGGCGCGGCGCGGCCTTCGTTCTCAACATTGCTACGATTGTAGCAGAGACGAGAACAGCGCAGCCCTAGGCCCCGAGACGATCCGGCCTGAATCCCGCGTCGCAGACTTTTCCACGTTGTGCGCGCTTGCCCTGGTGCCCGGCGAGCTGCTTCGCGTCCAGCGTTTCAGTCGCGCGCTTCTTGCGCTTGATTCCCGACACGGCGAGCGACCTGCCGTCGGTGACGGCGACAGCGGCGAGCTCGACCTGGTCCGGCAGCGCGATCAGCTGCACGCCAACGCCGCCGTTGGGGCGCACCGGGACTTCGTCGAGCGGGAAAACGAGCAGCCGGGCGTCGGAGGACAGCGCCGCAATGTACTTTCCGGCGCTCACCGGCGCGGGCACCTGTGCGCGCGCGCCTTCCGATACGCTCATGAAGTCCTTGCCCTGCCTGGTCTTCGACACGAGGTCGCCCAGCCTGCAAACGAATCCCAGCCCCGCCGTGGAATTCATCAGCAGCTGCTGCGCCGGATCGCCGGTGCCCATCCAGACCAGGTCGTCGGAGGACGAGTTGACCAGTGTGTTCACCGGCGTGCCGTCGCCGCGGCCGGCCGGCATGGCGGCGGCATCCAGGGTGAAAGTCTTGCCGGAGGCCGCGAGCAGGATCACCAGGTCGGTGGTCTTGCATTCGAGCACCTGCAGCAGGCCGTCGCCGTCCTTGAAGCCGTGCGTCGAATGGTCGATGCCGTGGCCGGCGCGCGCGCGGATCCAGCCTTTGTGCGACAGCACCACCGTGATCGGCTCTTCCACCACCGTGCGCTCGATCTGCGCGCGCTCCTCCGCCTTGACCAGCGTGCGCCGCGCGTCGCCGAATTTTTTCGCGTCTTCGTCGAGTTCCTTCACCACCAGCTTCCTCAGCACTTTTTCGTCGCCGAGGATTTCCTGCAGGCCCTTGCGCTCGGCCTCGAGGCCTTTTCTTTCGTCGTTGAGCTTCACGCCGTCCAGGCGGGTCAACTGGCCGAGGCGGATGTCGACGATGTCCTCGGCCTGGCGCTGGCTGAACTTCCACCTGGCCATCATCTTGTGCCTGGCGTCGGCCTGGTCCTCGGCCGCGCGGATCAGCTTGATGATCTCGTCGATGCGCGCATAGGCGAGCAACCGCCCGAGCACGATGTGCAGGCGCTCCTCGCACTTGACGAGGCGATTCTGCGTCCTGCGCCGCACGGTCCGCAGGCGCCAATCGCCCCACTCGCGCAGGATGTCGACGATGCCCTTGGTTTCCGGCAGCCCGTCCAGCCCGATCCAGGTCATGTTCACCGCGTAGCGCGCCTCGAGGCTGGTGTTGACCATCAGCGCCGCCATGGTCTCTGCCGCGTCCCGGCGCGAGCTGCGCGGCTCGATCACCAGGCGCAACTTCGACTTGCGGTCGGATTCATCCCTCACCGCCTCGACCTGCTCGAGCACGAACTGCTTGAGGCGCTTTTGCTCCTGGTTGAGTTCCTTCTTGCCGGCGGCGGGCCTGGGGTTGACCAGCGCCTCGATTTCTTCGAGCACCTGGCGGCAGGAGACGCCGTGGGGCAGCTCGGTGACCACGATCCTCCACTGGCCGCGCGCGAGCGGCTCGACGTTCCAGCGCGCCCGCATGGCGATCGAGCCCCTGCCCGTCTCGTAGGCCTGCCTGATTTCCTCGGCGCTCGAAATGATCTGAGCGCCGCCGGGGAAGTCCGGCCCCGGCATGATCCCGAGGATGTCGTCGAGCCTGGCGTGCGGGTGCTTGATGACGTAAGCGGCGGCGGCGGCGACTTCCTTCAGGTTGTGCGAGGGAATGCGCGTGGAGAAGCCGACCGGGATGCCGAAGGAGCCGTTCAAGAGGCCGAAGGGCAGGCGTGCGGGCAGCAGCACCGGCTCGTCGAACTTGCCATCGTAGTTCTTGATGAAATCGACCGTGCCCTCGCCGATCTCGGCGAGCATCAGCTCGGCATGGCGCGAGAGCTTCGCCTCGGTGTAGCGGTAGGCCGCCGCCGAGTCGCCATCGCGGCTGCCGAAGTTGCCCTGGCCGTCGATCAGCGGGTAGCGCATGGAGAAAGGCTGCGCGAGGTGGACCAGGGCCTCGTAGGTGGAGGAGTCGCCGTGCGGGTGGTACTTGCCGAGCACTTCGCCGACGTAGCGCGCGCATTTCGCAAACCCCTGGGTGTTTGCATCGCCCATCGCGTAGAGGATGCGGCGCTGCACCGGCTTCAGGCCGTCGGCCACCTCGGGCAGCGCGCGCGACTTGACGGTGGATACCGCGTAGCCGAGGTAGGCCTGCGAGGCGTGGCGCTCGATCGGCGCCGCGTCGTCGCCGTTCTCGGGCGTGAAAAGGTCGGGGGTGCGGGTGTCCATGGTCACCTGAAGAAGTCGAGTTGCGTGTCAGCCTGCGCCACGGCGAGCTCGACCGCCTTCCTGGCCTTGTCGAGGTCGTCGCTCGCGCCCACCTTGCCGGAGGCCTCCCAGGTGTAGCGGCCCTCGCCGGCGAGCGTCACTTTTCCCAGCTTGCGTTTCCCCTGCCACAGCACGTGGCCCTTGTAGGCCCGCTCCCAAATTGGGGTCAGGGTCGGATTTTTCCTGCGAGAAGTAATTCGGCCCTGACCCCGATTTTTAGACATCGGCTTCGACGCTCTTCCAGTGCTCGCGCATCCAGTTTCGCCTTTCCTCCGCTTCGCCTGCATCCATCAGCTTTTCAAATGTCAGTTTGACTTTGGCATTGTCCCTGGCATCGAGCTGCATGCGCACCAGGCGCCGCGTGTCTGGATTCATGGTGGTCTCCCACAGCTGCTCAGGGCTCATTTCGCCCAGGCCCTTGAAGCGCGAGATCTCCCAGGAGCCTTCCTTCACCTTCTCTTTTTTCAGCGCGGCGAGCGTCTGTTCCAGTTCGTCGTCGTCCAGGCAGTACGCGCGGCGCGCCGGCTTGCCCTTGCCCTGCGCCGGGATCTCCACCTTGTAGAGCGGCGGCTGCGCCACGTAGACGTGCCCCGCCTCGACCAGCCTGGGCGCATGCATGAAGAAGAAGGTGAGCAGCAGCGCCTGGATGTGCCCGCCGTCCACGTCGGCGTCGGTCATCAGGATCACCTTGCCGTAGCGCAGGCCCGAGAGGTCGGGCGCCTCCCCGGGGCCGTGCGGGTCCACGCCGATGGCGGTGGCGATCGCCTGCAGCTCCTTGTTGGCGAGAACGGTGCGCGAATCCCTGGACATCGTGTTGAGCACCTTGCCGCGCAGTGGCAGGATCGCCTGCGACTCCTTGTCGCGCGCTTCCTTGGCCGAGCCGCCCGCCGAGTCGCCTTCCACCAGGAACAGTTCGTTGCGCGTCACGTCGCCGGAGGCGCAGTCGACGAGTTTGCCCGGCAACGTGGCGATGCCGGAAGACTTCTTGCGCTCGACCCTCTTGCCCTTGGCGAGGCGCGCCAGCGCCTGCTCGATGGCGAGCTCGGCGATCTTCCTGCCGTCCTCGGGGTGCTCGTTCAGCCACAGCTCGAAGGCGTCCTTGACGCAGAGCTCGAGCAGCTTCGCTGCGTGGCGCGTGGTGAGCTTTTCCTTGGTCTGGCCGTGGAATTGCGTGCGCACGATGCGCGCCGAGAGCGTGAAGCAGGCGCGCACCCACACGTCATCCGCAATGAGCTTCACGCCCTTGGGCGCGAGCGCTCGCGTATCCATGAAGGCGCTGATGGCGTCGTAGGCGCCGGCGCGAAAACCCGCCTCGTGCGTGCCGCCCGAGCGCGTGGGAATGAGGTTCACGTGGCTGTCGGCGAAGATGTCCCCTTGCGCCACCCAGCCGATCGCCCAGGCTGCGCCCTCGCCCGGCTCGACCTCCGGGATGCTGCTCTCGCTGAAGAAGCGCTCGCCCGAAAAAAGCGGTGCCACGAGTTCGCGCCCCGCGAGCATGAACTCGAAGTACTGCGCCATGCCGCGCTCGTACTGCCAGCTCTTTCTCTCCTTGCCTTCCACTTCGAGCACCGTGGTGAGACCGGGCAGCAGGTAGGCCTTCGAGCGCACCAGGTGCTCCACCTCGGCCAGCGGGATGTTCGGCGAGTCGAAATATTTCGCATCCGGCCACAGCCGCACCACGGTGCCGCTGCGCTTTTCCTTGATTTTCTCCGACTTGAGCTTGTTCTCGAGCTCGCCGCCCTCGAACGCGATCGAATGCTTCTGCCCGTCGCGGTACACGACCACCTCGAGGCGCTTCGACAACGCGTTTGACACCGCGACGCCCACACCGTGCAAGCCGCCGGAGATGTGGTACACGCCCTGGCCCGATTTGGCGAACTTTCCGCCCGCGTGCAGCATGCCGAAGGCGACTTCCACCGCGGGCTTTTTTTCCTCCGGGTGCATGTCCACTGGGATGCCGCGGCCCTCGTCCTCCACTTCGACCGAGCCGTCCTTGAGCACGCGCACGGTGATCCGCTTGCCATGACCTGCCAGCGCCTCGTCCACCGCGTTGTCGATCGCCTCCTGCACGATGTGCAGCGGGTGCACGGTGTGCGTGTACATGCCCGGCATGCGCCGCACGGGCTCCAGGCCCTTGAGGGCCTGGATGGCGGAGGCGTCGTAAACTTGTTGTTTGCCCATGTATCTAGTGGGTTTGCGAAACGCAGACGCTACATATTGTAGTCCTGTGCCGCAGCGGCACAAATCACACTGCTGCGGGAACTACCGGGAAAGCGGCGCGGACGAGCCTGCTACAAGACGCGCATCAGACCGGCCGCGCCTCTTGATCCTGAAGGAATAACCCCGCCTTACGAGTTGCAGCAGAGCGTCAAGCGACCTCCGCGCCTGCGTAAAGCCGATCACTCTCTCGCGCCGCAAAGCTTTCTTCATTGCCTGATCAAGCAGCAACCCGAAGTGATTTCCGCGCTTCTTCAAGATCGTATTCGGCCTGCAGACTCATCCAGAATTGCTCCGAAGTCTTGAAGCGCCTCGCCAAGCGGATTGCCGTATCCGCAGTAATGCCGCGTTTGCCAAGTACAATCTCGTTGATGCGGCGCGGCGGCACGCCGATTTCGCGGGCAATCGCGTTCTGGCTGAGCCCCATTGGTCCGAGGAACTCTTCGAGCAGCACTTCACCGGGATGAATGTTGGGCAAACGTTTCATTTCAGCTCTCAGTGGTAGTCCACAATTTCCACGTCCGTTGCCTGGCCCACCGCGAATTGGAAACAGATTCGCCACTGGTCGTTGATCCGGATGCTGAACTGCCCCGCTCGGCTGCCCTTCAAGGCTTCGAGCCGGTTTGCCGGAGGTACTCTCAGATCCATCAAGGTCCGCGCCGCGTTGAGCATGCGAAGTTTCCGTCGAGCGACCTCCTGAATCTCCTGCGGCAAGCGCCTGGAGAACTCGCCATGCCAGATCCGCTCCGCTTCCTTGTCCTTGAAGCCGGCGATCACGGCACAACTATAACGGAGGTCGTTATATAACGCAAGCCGTTACGGCACGGCGTGACGCTTCACTCGCTCCCAATCCACCAGCTTCGACAGGTCGGCTTCCATCGGCAGCTCGATCCTCCCGTCCCGAATCTCCGGCACCAGCGTGCTCACCTGCTCGGTCATGGTGAGGAAGAACGTCTGCTCGGCGGCCATCGATCCCGGCTGCTGCAGGTTGATCAGTGTCCCCAGCGCACTCTCGCCAGCGATGCCGACAGTCGTCTTCGTGCCGCGCGCGCCGGCCATCGAAGCGATGACCCGGGTCTCGGCAAGCCCAAACCGCCCGGGCTTCGTCGACAAGGCCATCGCTCCGCGTTCGAGGTACAGCGCCGCGTCCTCCTTCGACGCGCAGCTGCGGTCCACCAGGATCGGAATCGGGCTTCCTTTTTGCAGCGCCTCGAACTGGCGATCCGGCTGCAGCGGGCAGGGGTCTTCCGCCATTGTGACGCCGGCGCCGGCGAGCCTGCACACGTAATCCAGCGCGTCGCCGCGCGCATAGTGGCTGTTCGCGTCCACGAAGAGCTCCACCCCGGGCCCGACCGCGGCGCAGATTTCCTTCAGCGCCTGCAGGTCCGTGTCCACGCCCTGCCCGCCCTTTACCTTCAGCACGCGAAAGCCGTACTTTGCGCAGACCTCGGCGGACTCGGCGGCCATCAGGGACGGCTTTCGCCGCGTCACGGTCCACGCCACCTCGCGCGAGCGCCCCACGTCCCATAATTTCCACAGCGGCTCGCGCGCGACCGCCGCGCGCAACGTCCAGCAGGCGCTCTCGATCATGCCCTTGGCGACGCGGTTCTCGGGGATGCCGGCGAAGGCCTGCGCCACGGCTTTCTCGTCGGTGAGGTCCACCTCGCGCAGGCACGGGATGAGGAAGTCCTCAAGCGACGCGGCAAGCGAATTCGGCGATACGCCGCTGAAGGTGTTCTTGAGCGAGCCTTCGGCGATGCCCGCGCAGCCGCCGCCTTCCAGTTTCAGCAGCCCGAACAAACCGGAATCCTCGCGCGCGTTGGCCCATACCACCTCGCGCGCGTAAGGCAGGCGGTAGAAGTGCAGCGACCAGCGCTCGAGTTTCATCTGAGCTGGTAACGCAGCGGCTCGCCGCGCGCGAGGCGATCGAGGTTCTGCGCGATCTCGTTCCAGCGCCGCTCGACCATGCCGGTGGTCCAGGCCGAGGTGTGCGGCGTCATCCAGACGTTGTCGAGCGCGTGAAACGGGTGCTTGGACGGCGCAATCGAGAGGTCATCGTGGCGCGGGTAGGCGTACCACACATCCAGCGTTGCGCCACGGATGCGCTTTTGCTTCAGTGCCGCGTAGAGCGCGTCCTCGTCCACGATCGCGCCGCGGCCGACGTTGACCAGCACCGCCGAGCGCTTCATCTGCGCGAAGCGCTGCGCATTGATCAGGCGCTCCGTTTCCGGCGCGAGCGCGGCGGCGATCACCACGAAGTCGCACTCGGCGAGGAACTCGTCGATTTTTTCCAGCGGATACTGCCGGTCCACTTGCGGCACTTCGCGCAGCGTGCGGTTGCAGCCGAGCACCCGCGTGCCGAAGCCCCTGGCGCGCTCGGCCACCGCCTTGCCGATGGCGCCCAGGCCCAGGATGCCCACCGTTTTCCCGTACAGCTCCTCGTTGATCGGGCCGTTGACACGCCCGCTGTAGCGCCAACTGCGTTCGGTGCGGAAGCTCGTCGCCGCCGGCACGAAATGCACGTGGCACCAGAGCAGGATCGCGAGCATCACGTACTCGGCGGTGCCCTCGGCGTGGCCGTAACAGTTGCACACGCGCACGCCCGGCGGCACGGCGGAAAAATCGATAAAGTCCACGCCGGTGCCCGGTGACTGGATCAGCTTGAGCTTCGGCGCGGGCGGGAAGGACTTGCTCCAGACGAGCGAGACCAGCACGTCGGCGTCCGCCAGCGAGCGCGCGAGGTCCTCCTTCGGGTCCTGCTCGAGGAAGCGCGTCGCCGACCACGGCGTTTTCACCTTGGCGAGGAGCGTATCGGTGAGGTGGTGGATGAGCGAGCCGTAGAACACGACTTTCATGCGTGCTATCGTGCCCGCGCGGAGGGAATCGAGCAATGGCGTTGCAGGTGGAGGTCGCCGCGCCCGGCGCGGACCGCCTCGGCGAATGCCCGCTGTGGGACGAGCGCGAACAGATGCTCTGGTGGGTGGACAGCCGCTGGCCGGCGGTGAAGCGGCTCGATCCCGCGAGCGGCGCGGTGATGATGCTGGTGCTGCCCGAGGTGGTGGGCAGCATCGCATTCCGCGAGCAGGGCGGGCTGATCGCGGCGACCAGGAGCGGGATCCATTTCCTCGACGCGGCGAGCGGCGCGCTGGCGCCGAAAGCGAACCCCGAGGCGCAACTGCCCGACAACCGCTTCAACGACGGGCGCTGCGACCGCGCCGGGCGCTTCTGGGCCGGCACGATGAGCGACGTGCGGCGCGACCCGGTCGGCTCGCTCTACCGCTTCGACGCGGATTTCCGCTGCACGAAGCTGAGGAACGCGGTCATCATCCCCAACAGCCTCGCCTTCAGCCCCGATGGGCGCAGCATGTACTTCGCCGACACCAACCGCCACACCATCTGGGCGTACGACTATGACCTCGCCTCGGGCGCGGCGACGAACGAGCGCGTGTTCGCCGACACCGGCGTGGGGCGGCCGGACGGCTCCTGCGTGGATGCCGAGGGCTGCCTGTGGAACGCCGAGTATGGCGCATGGCGCCTGGTGCGCTATACGCCGCGGGGCAAGGTGGACCGCGCCGTCGGGGTGCCCGTGGCCAATCCCACCTGCTGCTGCTTCGGCGGCGAGGACCTCGGCACGCTCTACGTCACCACCGCGACGCAGCGCATGTCGGCCGAGGATCTCGCGCGACAACCGCTCGCGGGAAGCCTGCTCGCGCTGCGGCCGGGAGTGCAGGGTCTCGCCGAAGCGCGCTTTGCGGGATGAGCGAAATCGGGGTCAGAGCCCGATATTCCGCATATCCGAATATCGGGCTCTGACCCCGATTTTCTACAGCCCGGTTTCCTTGAGGTACTTCCTGACTCCCGGATGAATCAGCGCCACGCTCGGCGCAGCGGCGCGGGTGTTGGCCATCGTCGTCTCGCGCGCTTGCGCGAGGCGCGCGGCGAGCGGCAACTCGGCCCAGTGGATCGCGCGAGCGAGCCGGTACGCGACTTCCTCCGGCAAATCCGGTTTCGCCAGCACGAAACTCCACGAGCCCACGGTATTAAGCGGCGCATCCTGCCCCGGATAGCTGCCAGCAGGCATGGTGAGCGCCTTCAAGGCAGCATTCTTCGCCAGGATCTGCTTAATTTCCCCGGCGTTCGGCGCAACGAAGCGCCCGCCGGCCTTGGCCAGCGCGATGAATCCGGGCCAGCCGACGCCCGCGCCCCAAAGCGCTGCCGCGCGGCCGTCGAGCACCATCGCCGGGCCGTCGGCAGCTTTCTCGAGATAGATCGGACTGACTTCCACGCCCAGCACTTCCAGCACGCCGCGGCCCATCACCGTGAGGCCCGAGCCCCGCGCGCCGAGCACCACCGGCCGCCCCTTCAGATCCGCGATCGCGCGCACCGGGCTGTCGCCGCGCACCACGAACATGCCGGGCGAGGAGTACATCGCGGCGACGATGCGCAATTTCGTGTCCGGCTTGGCGAGTGCAGCGCTCGCGATCTCGCCGGCCACCAGGCCCAGGTCGATCATGTTTGACTCGAGCAGCGGCACGTTTTCCGCGCTGCCCTTGGTGTTTTTCGGCTGGATGGAGAGCTTCGGATCCTGCGCGTTGACCATGTCCGCGAACGCGTCGCCAAAGACCGGGAATCCGCCGCCGGGGGTGGCGGTGCCGAGGATCAGTGTCACGAGGAGAGCGCTCATTTTCCCTGGGTCAGACCTGAGCCGAGATCATAAGCCCCGCGCCGCGCAGGCGGAACCCGTCGCTGCGGCCGGCGAAATAGCGCGCGTTGGCCTCCTGCGGCCCGAACACCCGCAACTGCCGGTAGCCGAAGGCGCGCAACTCGGCGGCGAGCGCGCCGGGCTCGAAAAACGTGAGCCAGGGCTCGCCGATGCCGGCAACGCGCGCAGACGCGGCTTCGAGCGCGCGGCGCTGCGCGTCGTCGAGCACGTTGGCCGGCAGGCCGATGTCGAATACGATCTCGCTGCCCCGCGCGAGGGAAGCGGCGTAGCGCAGTGTCCCCATGACCGCCTCGCGCGTCAGGTAGATCGTCACGCCGAGCCAGGAGACGAACGCAGGCGCCTGAGCCCGGAATCCGGCAGCGCGCAGACCATCGGCCAGCGTCTGGCGCTCGAAATCCACGGACGCATAGGCCAGCGTGCGCGGCACTTCGATGTCCCTGTCCTTCAGCGTTTCACGCTTCCAGGCCTGGGTGGTCGGGTGATCGACCTCGAATACGCGCAGCGCGCGGTGCGGGTTGCGGTAGGCGAAGGTATCGAGGCCTGCGCCGAGCACCACGTACTGCTGCGCACCGGCGCGCACCGCCTGCGCCAGCCGGTCCTCGGCGTAGCGGCTGCGCATCACCAGGAAGGCGCGCATGGCGCGAGCACTCTCGCTCCTGTAGCGATCGAGATTGCGGCCCAGCCAGGCCACGCCCTGCGCACCGAAAATGCGCAGCGCGAGCGGGTCGTCGAAAACGCGCGGCACCTCCAGCAACTGGTGCGCGGCGCGATGCAGCGCTGCCCCGCGCGCGGTGCGGCTCGGCTGGCCGGCCTGCAGCGCGACGGCGAGGCCAGGACAAGCGAACTGCGCGAATCCCGCGGCGAGCGATGCGCAGAGGAACCTGCGGCGCGTGGTCATTCGAGCGTGGGCATGTTGAGTCCAGGCGCCGGCGTGTCCTGGTGCGGCCAGCGCGTGGTCACGGCCTTGGTGCGCGTGTAGAACTTGACCCCTTCGACGCCGTGCACGTGCAGGTCGCCGAAGAGGGAATTCTTCCAGCCGCCGAACGAGTAGAACGCCACCGGCACCGGGATCGGCACGTTGATGCCGACCATGCCGACCTGCACCTCGTTCGCGAAGCGCCGCGCCGCGCCGCCGGATTCGGTGAAGATCGCCGTGCCGTTGGCATAGGGGTTCTTGTTGATGAGCGCGATCGCCTCTTCCAGCGTGTTGACGCGCAGCACCACCAGCACCGGCCCGAAGATCTCGTCGCGGTAGATGCTCATTTCGGGCTTCACCTGGTCGAACAGCGATGTTCCAAGGAAGAATCCCTCCTTCACCGGCGGCTTGCTGCCATCCAGCACGGCCTTCGCGCCCTCGGACTTTCCCTTCTCGATGTAGGACGCCACCTTGTCGCGATGCTGCCCGGTGACGAGCGGCCCCATCTCCACGCCCTCCGCGTCGCCCGGCCCGACCCTGATCGCTCTTGCCTTCTTCTCCAGCAGCTTGACCAGCGGATCGGCCGCCGCGCCGACCGCCACCACCGCGGAGATCGCCATGCAGCGCTCGCCCGCCGAGCCGTAGGCGGCGCCGACCAGCGCATCGGCCGCGAACTCGAGATCGGCATCGGGCAGCACCACGGCGTGGTTTTTCGCCCCGCCCAGCGCCTGCACGCGCTTGCCGTTCCTCGCACAGGTTTCGTAGATAAATTTCGCGATCGGCGTGGAGCCCACGAAGCTCACTGCGTGGATGCCGGGATGCGCGAGGATCGCGTCCACCGCCGCCTTGTCGCCGTGCACCACGTTGAACACGCCGTCGGGCAGCCCCGCCTCCTGGAAAAGCTGCGCCATGCGGATCGAAGCCGAAGGCACCTTCTCCGAGGGCTTGAGGATGAAGGTGTTGCCGCAGGCGATGGCCATCGGGAACATCCACAGCGGCACCATCGCCGGGAAATTGAACGGCGTGATGCCCGCGCACACGCCCACCGGTTGGCGCACCGTGTGCGTGTCCACCGCCGTGCCGACGTTCTCCGAATACTCGCCCTTCAGGAGCTGCGGGATGCCGCAGGCGAACTCCACCACCTCGATGCCGCGCTGAACCGAGCCCATCGCGTCGGGCAGCGTCTTGCCATGCTCCTCGGTGATGAGGCGCGCGACATCCTTCTGCTGCGCCTGCATGAGCTGCAGATATTTCTGCATCACGCGCGCGCGGCGCAGGATCGAGGCATCGCGCCACTCGGGATACGCGGCGCTCGCGGCCTTCACCGCCGCATCGATCGCCGCGGCGTCGCAGTAGGGCACGCGCTTGGTGACCTGGCCGGTGGCGGGGTTGTACACCTCGCCCATCCTTCCGGCGGGAACGACGGGTTTGCCCCCGATCCAGCAGGGGACGGTGTCGAGCTTCAATTCGGCGGGCTTGTTCATGGCCGCAGGTAGGCGTAGCCCTCGCGCTGCTGCAAGCGCGTGATCTCGGCCACGCCCGAGGGGACGTAGGTCGCCTCCTCGATGAACTGGCTCTTGTGCAGCTTGCGGTTGCGCAGCGTGATCTCGCACACCTCGAAGCGCACGCCCTGGCGCCTGAGGTCCTGCACCGCAAGCTCGTAGGCGTTGCCATTGGCGTCCAACTTGCCCTTCATCAGGTAATCCACTCCCTGCGCGTGCGCCACCACCACGATATTCGCCTTCGGATCGACTTCCCGGTGGTTGCGGATGTTGCGCAGCCCGTTCGTCGCCTGGGCGAGTCCCTCGCCCAGGTGGTAGACGACCTTGTCGGGCCCGCCGCCGGTGCCGGCGCAGCCAAGCAACGCAGCAATTGCAGAACCTGCCAGAAGTTTTTTCATGTACTGACTCCTTGGAAGCCGCATTCTCACGCCAGCCCCGGGTTGCCGTCCATGCCGATCAGGCGCGGCAGGTTGGGCTTGACCGGTTTCACCACCTTGCGGTCCTTCAGGTAGCGCTCCACCACGTCCCAGACGGGCTCTCCGCTTGCGCCTTCGGCGACCGGCGCCCAGCCCGCCACCTTGTAGGCCTTCGCCGCCTCGAGCGGCCTGCCGCCGAGGCGCAGGTCGGAAATGCGGCGGCCCATCGCCGCGCGCGGGTCGCAGGCGTAGGTCATGCCCCCGACGCGCACCATGTCGCCGCCCTGCTGCAGGTAGGGATCGGGGTTGAACAGGTTGTCGGCCACGTCCTCGAGGATAGTCTTGATCTGCTCGCCGCTGAGCTCGTTGAGAGTGGTGTAGGGGTAGGTAATCGCCGTCTGGTCCATCAGCTGTTCGCGCAGGATCGGCTGGCCGGGGAGCAACGTCGTGCCCCAGCGGAAACCGGGCGAGAAGGCGATCTCGGCGCCTTTCACCGCCATCAAGGCATCGAGGATCAACTGGTCGAAGCTGCCGTTGAAGTTGCCGCGGCGATAGAGCAACCCCTCGGTCAGCGCGAGCGGCTCTTCGAGCTTCGCCTTGTAGGGTGCCCGGACCCGTTCGATCAGCGTGGCCATATCGGCATCGGGCGGCAAAAGGTTCGAGAACACCGGCAGCAGCCGGTATTGAAAACCGCTGACCCGGCCGCCCTTCACATCGAGATCAAGCACGGCCAGGAATTTCCCGTTCGAACCGGCGTTGGTGACGATTGTCTTGCCGCCGCCGTTGGCGACGATCAGCGGCACCGGCACGCCGTCATGGGTGTGACCGCCGAGGATCGCATCGATGCCGCGCACGCGGCTGGCGAGCTTGGCATCGACATCCATGCCGTTGTGCGACAGCAGCACCACCGCCTGTGCGCCCTTGGCGCGCACCTCGTTGACAGCCTTCTGCAGTTCGGTTTCCTGTATGCCGAAAGTCCAGTCGGCGACAAAGTGCCGCGGGTTGGCGATCGGCGTATACGGAAACGCCTGCCCGATGACGGCGATCGGCACGGCGTTCATCTCGCGCATGACATAGGGCTTGAATACCGGGTCCCCGAAGTCCGCGGTCTTCACGTTCTGCGCCAGGAACTCTATTTTTCCGGCGAAATCCCTATCCACTACCTCCTGCACCCGCTTCGCGCCCAGGGTGAACT
>Ga0247727_10006098_pt1 | contig 23867 bp, 18 predicted proteins | sample WisWelCaveWW1625_FD_202498 | JGI IMG/M metagenome (GOLD analysis project Ga0247727, IMG submission 202498) | Biofilm microbial communities from Wishing Well Cave, Virginia, United States - WW16-25 | ecosystem: Environmental > Aquatic > Deep subsurface > Groundwater > Cave microbial mat | place... | reverse complement strand
AGTTCCGCAAGGCTTTGCTCGGCTATCGCGAATCTCCTACCCTGCCGCTTCCTTTGACGCGACATAACCGCCCAGAGCCAGTCTCAGAATATCTCGCAAACCCGCCCGAAGCGACTCTGGCATGGATCGCGGCGGTATTGTTGTTAATTAGTCTGCTCGCGACTCTGGCTCGCTGACCCACCGCATCCAAACCCACGCGGCGAGAATCCCGAACGCCTCACCCCCAAACGTTAAAAGTAAAACGCCGAACGCGCCGCCATCGGACGCGATCCATTCTGCCACCCCGGGGAATCGAAGCGCCAGATAGTTATATGCGAGAAGACCGCCAACCAACACGCACAAGGCAAATCGCAGTCCCCAGCGTGTTGCAACGAGTCCACTGACAGCCCAATACGTTAACCCCGCCCCGCCGATCAACGCCAGCAAAACAAGCATCCATACACCGATCCGTGGGTACCCTTCCGGGGACACCAAATCATTTTCAATCACAACGGTTGGAGTCGGCAAAATAATTTCCGGTGTGGCGCTGACCACAGGCACAACAACCGTCACCGCAACGCCTGCATCCGACGCATCGAATTGAAGCAATTCGGAAACAACAGCAGGTTCACTCACAACACCGATCTCAACCTGCCCGGGCTTATCAATAACAAATTCAGCCCGCGCGATGCCGCCTATAGTTGCCGCTTCCACTTGCCGCAATATATCGCCGCTTTCATCGCGCGTAGACATAGTAAATACTGCCACAGTCTCATCCGGGACAATGTGGTTGTTATGATCCAGAATCGGTCCTGCACGGACTGAAATCGTATCGCCAATTTGAAACAGGGGAACTTCAGTCGGTTCGGCAGTCAGAGTTTCAACATCGGGTGTGGTGATGGTTGTTTCAACTGGATCCAAAGCAAGCGAAATGATCTGCGATTCATCCGGCGACGTTGCGGTAATCAGGTCATACCCAACCGCAGGGATGGATACCGGCGATGCGCCCTGTACCGATATTTGCTGGAACAACAAGCGCGCGGCGACATCCACGAAGACGGGTTGTTTTCCATATAATGAATAATATGCCGTGAGTTTTGAAATGTCTGTCGCGTCCAAATAATAGGGGGCAGTGAACGAGAACAGGATCACGTTCTTGTTGCGGATCAGGTTCGGGCGTTCAGAAAAGAAGCGGCGAAGCAGGGAGATTTGTCCACTACCAACATCCGTAAGAGAAATGACAACCCAGGTCGCCCCATCCAACAACGCTTCGATATTCGTGTCGGTTTCGCCATCCAACATCAATTCAACATCATTCAAAGAGAATGAACTCAGGCGGCTGGTAAAAATCTGCGCGCTTCCGCTTTGCCCATATAATCGCACGACAACTTTTTGAAGCGCGTCTGCGGCGAGGGCATCCTGCACCAGACAGGTACTGCACTGCTGGAAAGTTGACGTGTCGGTAAGAAATACAATTCGATCGCTTTGGATTGGCGGCGCGGGCAACCAAGTGCTCAACTCCTGCGGGTCCAGGTTGACAAGAGTGGCGGCATTGCTCGCCACCTCAAACATCACTTGTTGCGATGAGCCGATATTGACCAAGTTAAAATCAGGAGCCAGCACATTGGAGATCGTGAACAAATCATACATGCGGAATTTTTGCGCAAGCACGCGAGCCGCCGCCGCGTCCACCAGTTGGGCGAAGACCGGGTCGTTGCGATATTCCTGGGCAAAAAAATCAAGGATATCCACAGTGGATGAATACGTGCCGGCATTTTCTTCGTCAGAACTTATATTGCCGAGATACAGCAGGTCATTTCCTGCTCGGAATGCGTCACGCGCCACCACACGAGGCAGGTAATTCTGACCGCCTTGGGAATAAAAATCACGCACGGCATCACTCCCCAACGAATCGCTCACGATCAAACCGCCGTTCCCACGCCATGTTGCAAACTCAGGCAGGGTGAGAATCGCAGAAAGCGCAGATTCATCAAAGCTCACCGGTCGTGTCGTCGCACGGATATTTCCCTGAAAGCCCTGATACCGAATGTGAGAAACAAGCAAGCCATCCACGAGATTGGCAGGCTCGGCAGAATTTGTCACCGAGAAAAATGGACGCAGTTCAATTTGTTTAAGTTGTTCAAGAGATTTGCGAACCGTGGCAACTTCCTCTTCGGGCAAACGGTCAGAACTGCCGCGCCCGGGGAAATGTTTTGCGATCACCATCATTTGATTGTCACTACCGCTATGCAAGCCTGCTACAAACGCGCGTCCCATCTCACCCACCCAGAACGGATGACCCCCAAACACACTCGTCCCCAAATCGCTCTGCGCCGATGTATTCGGCGACTCCACTACATCGAGCGAAGGTCCCAGATATAAATTGAATCCCAGCGCGGAGAGCTCGCTTCCCAATACATTGCCAACTTGTCCAGCCAGTTCGGTTTTCCATGTCGCGCCGATCGCCATCGCATTCGGCAAAGGCGTCAGCCCGCTTAATATCTGATCATGCGGCGCGCCGTCACCGTCTTGTGAAATCCCAACAAACAACGGCACATACGTGTTGCGGTCCGGCGTGGGTGAAAGCGACGCGGTTGCCTCCCATTCGAGGGATTGCAGTGTGTTGATTAACCCATGTGCATTGGCAACCGTATCAGGCTCGCCAAGAAAATTATCGTTTTCTGCCAGTAATACCACGCCCCCCACATGGCGGTTAACGATCAAGTCATAAATTTGCGACTCTGCGCTCGTATCTGTCCCGCGAAACGTAACGAGAAATAACTGCCCCACTCGTTCCTGCGGGGTCATCGAAGCCAGCACTGCCTGGACCTTCGTCGGCGGGGTTTGCGTTTGGGCACGCACGCCAGTGACCGGTCCGAGAAGAGACGCGATGAACATCAATAGGATGATCAAACGAAGGAGTCGTTCTGTTTTCACAACGAACATCCGCTTCTTTTCCAAGCCGGAAATTGATTCTGCACGAATAAATCTTTCTTCATCTTCATTTTGATTCCCCGCGCACGAGCACAGCCAACTGCGGATCGTCTGTAATGATTCCATCTACGCCCCAACTGAACAAGCGGCGCATATCCTCCTCCGCGTTCACTGTCCACACATGGACGCGCCGATTCAAGCGATGCGCGCGTTTCACTTGTGGATGCGTGGCGTCTTTGACGTTTGGGTGGAGAGCCTGATAATTGCCGAACGCGAATCCGAACGATCGCGCCCACGCGCCGAGCAAGCCGGGGAAGGCAAGCAAACCGCGCGGCGCTTCAGGAAGCAAACCGCGCGCCTTCGAAAGATTTGACGCGAAGAAGGACGAAAATAGAACGCGTTTCTGCAACGCGAATTTTTTCACCAGCATACACACTGTTTCAACAAGATGATCGTTCGGCGCGTTGTAATTCGTCAACTCAACGTTGATGAACGCGCGCTTGCCCACCGCTTCAAAAACTTCTTCAAGCAACGGTATTTTTTCGCTGTGAAAGGATGCAGAGAACAAACTGCCGGCATCCAGCGCACGCAGGCTTGCAAGAGTTAACTCTTTTACCTTTCCATGCGCGCCGGTTGTACGATCAACAGTCATGTCATGGATGGCGACGGCATGGCCATCCGCAGACAACTTGGCATCCATTTCGATTGCATCCGCGCCCTCAGCAAGCGCGAGTTCAAACGCGGCAAGCGTGTTTTCAGGAGCGTGTGCAGAGGCTCCGCGATGCGCAATGATGATGGGGCGGGAGAGGGATTCCAACATGATAAATAATTACGAAGTGCCGCATACTATCTTAACTCGAAGTAGAAAAATTATCCTGCCAGCTATACCAAAAAGTTTAGTGACAATGGGACATGCGGTAACGGATTACGCATGATAACGCGTAATCCGTATTTTGTGAGAGTCGTCCAGGTTTAGATATCAACAAAGTATGCGCTGGCGGCACGTTCGAGCATATCGCGGTTCATCACGGGAGGCACGCCCAGGTAACTTGAGATATCTATGATCTGGTCGCACAAGTCGCGCGGATGTGACGCGCGTAATTTGCGGTTGCGTTTGATGTACCATTCCTGAAGCAGGAAAGCCAGCCCCTGATCGCTATATTCCACTTTTTTATCGGAGGAAACGCGCTTGAAGATTTCACGATACTCTTCATAGGTTGGGTCGCCGATTTCGATCTTGTGCCTCAGGCGGCGGAGGAAGGCTTCGTCCACGAGGTCTTTTGGGGGGAGATTCGTCGAGAACACGATCAAAACGTCGAAGGGCACTTCAACTTTACGTCCGTTATGAAGCGTGAGGAAATCCACACGATTTTCAAGCGGAACGATCCAGCGATTGAGCAGGTCGCGTGGGCGCACTTGTTGTCGTCCGAAGTCGTCAATCAAAAGAATCCCGCCATTGGCTTTCACCTGGAAGGGCGCTTCGTAGAATTTATGCACATCGTCGTACACCAGATCCAAACCTTCGAGAGTTAACTCACCACCAACGACGATGAAGGGTCTGCGCACCTTTACCCAACGCGGATCACGTCGCTGGCTTGTCCGTAGATTACCCGTACTGCCAGTGCCGGACGGGGCACCGCTTTCACCCTCCGGCACGATCCTGTGACTCACCTGGTCGTACACCTTGATCACCTGACCATCGAGGTACAAGGCATACGGAATGTGCATATTCTGGCTCATCGCCAAATTTCCAAACGCGCGGGCAACGCTGGTCTTGCCGTTTCCGGGAGGTCCATACATAAATATGGAAGAGCCGGAATTCAGCGCGGGACCCAGCCGCTGAAATGTTTTTTCGGAAATAACAAGTTGTGAAAGGATTTGACGCATCGTGCGCGTGGTCACAGTGAGGCGGCCCGATCGCTGGCGGCGAATGGCTTCGTTATAGACTTCAAACGGAACCGGCGCGGGACCCGCATATTGGCTCCGCTCCAACGCCTCGCGCGCGCGCATGACGCCTGCCCCGGTAATACCATAGGTATATGATCCTTCACCCAACCCTCCCTGCGAAGATTTGACTTCGATCAGTTTATCCCGCTTCAACGATTCAAGGATACCGTCCGTTACACCGGCGAAGGGCAGGGCGATCAACTCTGCAACCTTGAACCCGCCCATGTAGCCCTGAGAATACAATATTTTAAGAGCCAGGTCCTGCAACCAAAGCGCGGAGAGACCCGTATCTTCAACGGAATTGATCGGCGGCGGCAGGAATATACCGGTTCCGACTGATGATTTTCCAAGGGGATTTGTCATAACACCTCCCAAACTGGGATGCTTTCTGAAGTCATTGTATCAAGTGCGCCTAGATTATACTGCGTCTTGCTGTAATCGCTGTGGTTACTTAATTGCATCTGCGTTAAAGATGGTTTCAAAACCATAATGCGTTCATGCCGCACATTGGTTCTCGAATATAATCTGGGACATGCTGAACCTTTCCGTTGTTATCCCGGTCTACAATGAAGCGAGTAACATTCACGAAATCCTGAAGCGCGTGCAAGCGACCAAGCTAGCACACGAAATCATCGTTGTTGACGATGGCTCGAAGGATGGCACACGCGACATTCTGAAAAAACTGGACGGGAAGGGAAAAGTCCGTGTGATACTGCACGAGAGCAATCAGGGCAAGGGCGCGGCAGTTATGACGGGGCTGAATGCGGCGAAAGGCGACATTTTACTGATCCAGGACGCGGATTTGGAATACGATCCGCGCGATTACCCCGCCCTGCTGCAACCCATCCAGGAAGGTGTTGCCGACGTGGTGTACGGCTCGCGCTTCCTCGGCGGACCTCACCGCGTTGCCATGTTCTGGCACCTGGTTGCCAATCAGCTCCTGACCCTGATGACCAACATCCTCTACAATACGATCCTGACCGACATGGAAACAGGCTACAAGGTGTTTCGCCGAAAAGTGATCGAGAATATGAAACTGCGAGCCAGGCGGTTTGACTTTGAACCGGAGTTCACCGCAAAAGTGTTGAAACAAAAATATCGCATCTATGAAGTACCCATCTCCTTCAACCCGCGCGATTATTCGCAGGGCAAGAAAATAAAATTGATAGATGCCTTTGAAGCCGTGTGGACTCTGTTGAAATACAGATTTGTGGATTAAGCAAATTCCGGGAAAGAGGCATGTCGTTGTGAGGGCGCTCCTGTTCCGCATGTCTTCGCGGCCCGAAGCAATCTGCAACACGAGGACAAGATTGTGTCGCCACGGCGCCACGACAACGCTTCGTCGGAAAGAGCAACTGCCCTCCTCGCAACGACATATATTCGATCATCACTACGGTTTTACATACACGGCATAATCCAGCACGTAATCACCCGCCGCGTAATCGGAGGTGCCATCATTGATTGGGGCGGTGAATGTGGCAATGGTGCTGAGGTGATGCTCACCCGGGGTCCATTTGCTGAGGGCGGTGTAATAGAGCCGGCATTGCTGTCCGCTATTTTCCAGATCCTCTTTTCTCAAGTCATCAAGGGGAATTTCCACTCCATCCAATACGAATTTCAACTCGATGTTTTCAAAGTTCTGGTTTAATATCTCTGTTGTCGTTGCGCACCAGGCGTACAACCAGATCAGAGTATCTGGTTTAGTGAGTGCGACGGTGAAAGTGAGAGTTCCGGGTTGTGCATAATCAGCCGATTCGTATTGCTCACGCGCCAAGTCTTCGAGGAAACTCTTCCCCGATTGAAACGCGGACGAAGCGGCAGACGCGCCAGCCACCTCCGGGGGTCCCGACGGAGTCACCCCGGCTCCAGCTGGGAAAAGAACCGCTTGTATTCCCGCTTGTAGAACAACGTCTTCCTCAGAAAAAACAGTCGTTTCATCCACTGGCACTTTTTGAGTCGGCGGAACACCCTGCCCTTCGATGAACAAAGTTCCATCCGGCAAAGTAAAGCGTGTGGTGGGAATCTGCAAAGAGAATCCTTCGGGCAACGCGAATTGACCTTTCGCTACGTCCGCGAAAATGCCGCTGGTTGGGTATTGACCGACGACGATCATGCCGGGCACCTGGCTGAATGCATACGCCTCCTGGTCACAAGCGCTGGCGCAGGCGGGACCCACCAGCAAAACCATTTTTTCAAAAGTATATTGATTTACATTCGGAAGCACTTTGTCGCCAGGACCCTCAGGCTCGAATTGTCCCGTCGTTTCACTGAACGACTCGCCCTGACCCAGTGGGATTTCCTGATCGTACAGGAAGCCAGCCAAGCCAAGCGGATTGCCTCCGCCGTTGTAGCGCAGATCAATAATAATTCCGCTCACACCGATCTGGGTGAATTGCTTGAGAGCGCGTTCGAACAAACGGATGATGAGATTGAGATCATCGTAGTAACTATTGACGGCGACATAACCCACCGCCGCGTTGCCCTGTTCGATGAGCCGGTATTCGACGGGCAGGAGAAAATCGGTTTCGACGCCATAATAAATGGAGGTGCGCGCAAAACTATCGCGCTCGCCATTTGCAGTCAATGTTACCGTCTGTGACGGTTTGCCTGGGTTGGTAAAAGTGACTGGCGTTTCGGTTCCGGGTTGAGTCCGCAGTAAATATCGTGTCTGCTGATATCGAATGGCAAAATCGGACGATTGAATCGCGTACGGCGTGATCTGGGAGATCGCTTCATCAATCGGTTTGCCATTGAACTCAGTCACTTCCGCGCCGACCTCCATACCTGCCTGCGCGGCGGGACCACCCTCCAGAACAAAGATGGTGATGACGCGGCCATCGTCGAGTTCGCGTATCGCGAAACCATAGCCGCCGGAAACAAAACTCGCAAAATCCTGGTCACCGATGTCGCCGCCGTCGAGTCCAACGTGACCGTCTTTGAACGCCAGGGTGTAATCGCGCAACGCCGCAAAATACGCGCTGGCATCCTTCTTCTTCTCAGCATCCTCCACGCGGGGATTCAATTCGGCATACAACTTGTCCCAATCAGGTTCCTTCCCTTCGATGCCGTTGAACGCATAATTCGTTTTGATAAACTCGAACATATTGTCGAAGGCTTCGGTGTAAGACTGGCTCGAGTAATCCTTGAGTTCGAACTCCTTTGGCTCGAGGAGAGTCATTTTGAACGTGGCAGTTTGGGAAACATCAAATGGATTCTGATCCAGATCCACAAGCGAGTAGCCCGCAGGCACCGCGCCGATAGGATCATCGTCTGTGAAGAGTAAACCGTCCGCGCCGAAACCGGAGGGGAATTGCTGTGCAGTATCGGGAGCCCACACGATCAATTTGCCGCCGATCACTTCGTCATCGTTCTCCGAATCCGTTTGGACGGAAGCCAGATAAGAGGGCCAGCCAAACGAACGGTCATCGCCTTCTGAGAACGGTCCGCCTGCTATATTCGGCGAATAACTCGCGGCAAATATCTGCACACCCTTGTCTTCTGCGCCATCCTGGTTCACATCATTGAACTCGCCTTCAGGCGTTACAGGCAAGTTCAAATCGAATGTGCCTGAAAGCGTCGCGGGGTCAAAGGTCATAAAGCCGATCACCTGCGAATCAATTGGCAATTCCCATTCGCGGTCGCGGATCACAAACCCGTGCATGTCAACAAGCGCTACGGCATTTTCAACGATATAAGTTTCGAGAACAAAACCATTGGTCACGCTGTATGTGCCGGTCACTTGATAGGGATGTTCTGCATCCGGCAATTCGGCCGCCTCGGTCTCAACCGGAGTCGCGGTCGCCTGCGTTGGCGCGCACGCCGATAGCAGAATGCTCGTGGCAAGGATAAAAACAATAAAATTATAGGATCGTGACTTCATAACAGCCTCCAATTCGATGAAGCCAATTATAAAGCCAAAGGTATAATCGAATCATGGGTTATGAATCAGAGATCAACGCTGAATTTGAAAAAGCAGAACAAGCCCGCGCCCACGGCAACGAAGGGCAGGCGCGTGTCTGTGCGCGGCGCGCGGCAGGAATTGCGATTCGTGAATTTCTGACCCGCAAAGGAATCCGCCCCCCAAGCGCCAGCGCGGTGGATTTGTTGAACCTGCTCAAAGACGACCCACTTCTTTCCCCACGCTTGAAGCTGATTGCTGACCATTTGACGTTGCGCGTCACTGAGGAATTCAAACTCCCCATAGATGCAGATCTGATCGAGGAGGCGCGGGTTTTGTGTCAGGAGTTGTTAAGCACGTAGAGCGAGATAGTATCTCGCTCTACGGTTTAAGTCGTATTTTCTATGAACCGATCACATGTGCTTTCGCGCCAGGTGGAAAAACGCGCGCGCGATAGTGACCAGCAACAACAAGCCAGACATTACCCCGCCGAAAACGAGGAATAATTTTCGCCAGTCCTGAAAGCGTAAGACGATATCCTCGCGCGCCGGGAAGTTGATCCGCGCGCGCAGGCGTTGGACCAGGTCCCTCGGAGGCGTGACAGGCTTGAGCGTCCCCGCGAGATGCGCTTCAAGGGCGTTAAGATCGTCGTCAGGATTCGTCGTCATGCTGCTTGCCATTTGTTAGTCTGCGGGGATTACGATCAACCCGACAGTTCCGGGACCAAGATTGGCGGCGATGGTGATTCCTAGTTCACCCAGGATCGCTTCTTTGTAGTTGAAGTGTTTCTTCGCCTCTTCGAGCAATCCTTCGCCTGATTTGGGATCGCGCGCGTGCACAACGGCAAGGTATACCAATTGGTCGCCATACTCATTCTTTGCCATTTCAACGACGCGGTCGAGCGCGGCTTTGCGCGTGCGGACGCGCTCCTCCATTTTGAGATCGCCGTCGCGTAAAACAGCGATGGGCTTCACGTTAAGCACAGAAGCCAGCGCGGCTTGCAGGGTCTTCACACGCCCCGACATCTTTGCATACTCGAGCGTATCAAGTGTAAGGATGACGCGGGATCGTTTCTTGACGTCTTCAATATACTTTATGATCTCGTCCACGCTTTTACCTGCGCGTTCCATCTTGCGGGCTTCGCGGCACAATATGCCGATACCCAGCGAACCCAGCGCGGAATCAATGGGGATTACCTTGAAGTCGTTTTTCACTTCCTCCGCCGCCGCGACTGCCGAAGTATACGTGCCGGAGAGTTTCGCGGTGACATGAATCGAAAGGATCGTATCACCCTTCTGAGCAATCTTTTTATAGAACTCAACGAATTGGTGCGGCGAAGGCTGGGAGGTCTTCGGAATTTTTTTGCTTTCCTCCACCAGTTTATAGAATCCTTCGTCATCCAGTTCCACGCCCTGCAAGTAGGATTTTTCCCCGAACAAAATATTCGCCGGGATTACATCAATTCCGAATTCCTTCCCCCAGGACGGGATGATATCCCCGGCACCATCAGTCACAATTCGCAACATGGTTTTACTCTCCTTCCAGGTTAATGTTTTGATCGCCTAACTGGTCGCGGAGCGCCAGGAGGGTCCGATGATACAAACTTTTTACTGCGCCTTCACTGCGTCCCATGATCTCGCCGATCTCAGCATTCGACATATTCTCCACAAATTTGAGGATGAGGAGGTTTTGTCGTTCCGGTGGCAGGCGTCGGATGAGTTTGAGAAGCGCACCCTGTTCCTGTGAACGGACCAGGTTCTTTTCGGGATGGTCGCCTTTAGTCGGCAGAACAGGCAGGTCATCCAATGGGATTTCCTGCTTGCGGCTTCGGTCGCGATGCCAGTTGGCAACCAGGTTGTGGGCGATCCGATACAGCCAGGCAGAAAAAGGCACGCCGCGGTCTGTGTAATTTTGAATGTGATTCATTGCCCGCTGAAAAACACGGGCAGTGAGATCCTCCGCGTCATGGAGGTTGCCCGTTCGGTAGTACACGTAGTTGAAGATGCGGTCTACATAGCGCTCATACAGTTGACCGAAAGAATCGCGGTCGCCTTGTGAAGCGCGGGTCAATACTTCATCTTCATTAAATTCGAGTTCCGTCAAGTAGGAGTCCCTACCGGCGGGGCTGATTAAGATAACCCCGACGGGTTTTAGAAGTTGCAGGGAGTATAACATGCAACATTTTAATTTCATTGTAGCATCAGACTTCGGAAGTCTCTTGAGGCGGTTGGTATAATCAAGGTTTGTGATTCTTGTGTAGGTCACGTTTGAAACGTGACCTACACAAGAATCAAAGATAAATGAAACAAATGTGCTACAATTGATTTTCGAGGAGATTTATGTCACCCAATGTCATTCGCGTGGTTGGCGCGCGCGTTCACAATCTAAAGAACATCACCGTTGAAATTCCACGCGACAAGTTCGTTGTCATCACCGGCTTATCGGGTTCGGGCAAATCGTCGCTGGCTTTCGATACGATATTTGCTGAGGGACAACGACGCTACGTCGAATCGCTTTCCGCGTACGCGCGTCAATTCATCGGGCAGATGGATAAGCCGGATGTGGATCACATCGAGGGACTCTCCCCCGCCGTTTCGATTGACCAGAAATCCACATCGCATAATCCCCGTTCGACGGTTGGTACAGTTACAGAAATCTATGACTACATGAGGCTTCTCTTCGCGCGCGCAGGCATTCCGCATTGCCCCGTGTGCGGACGCGAAGTGGTGAAACAATCTGCACAGGAGATCGTGGACAAGATCGAGAAACTCCCCGATGGCTCTCGCATTTTGATCCTCTCTCCACTGGTGCGCGCGCGCAAGGGAACGTATCAGGCTGTCTTTGAAGAGATACGCAAAGCTGGTTTTACCCGCGCCCGCGTGGATGGAACCGCTTATTCGCTGGACGACGAAATCGAACTGGATCGCTACAAGCAACATACGATTGAAGCGGTTGTGGATCGTCTCGTGATTTCAAGCGGTGGCGATAAGGAAGAAAGGAAATCTGCGCGCACGCGATTAACTGATTCAGTTGAAACCGCGCTTAAATTTGGCGAGGGTTTTGCGACACTCAACATTCCCCCCACCCAACCCTCCCCCAAATTGGGGGAGGGCAAGGGAGGGGGTGAAGACATTCAATTTTCCGAGCATCTTGCGTGCCCGGAGCATGGCGTCAGTATCACGGAAGTTGAGCCGCGCACTTTTTCATTCAACACACCACAAGGCGCCTGCCCGGACTGTCAGGGACTCGGCTCAAAACTGGAGATTGACCCGGACCGCATCATCCCGGACCGCGACCTGTCTCTGAACGAGGGAGCGATCATCAGCATGGAGTGGAGCGGACCCAAAGTGGAGGGCGGCTACTACTGGCAGAGCCTCATCAATGCAGCAAAAGCATTCAAAATAGATTTGGATAAACCTGTTAGAGAGTTAACCAAAGAGAATTTGAAAGTTGTCTTGTATGGCACGGGCGACAAACAAATCCAGATGACCTATCAAGGGGCGAATGGAAACGAGTTCAAATTCACACGCGCATTTGAGGGCGTGATCACAAACATGGAACGCCGTTACCGCGAAACAAACTCGGAATGGATTCGCGAAAAAATTTCGGAGTTCATGTCAGATCGTCCCTGCCCCACATGCAAAGGGAAACGTCTCAACCCCGCCGCGCTGGCTGTGACTGTGGACGACGTCAACATTGTGGAAGCCAACTCGTGGCCCGTGTTGAAAACTTTGGAGTGGGTGAAGAAAATCGCCGGTAAAAATTCCACTCTCACATCCAAGCAAAAGACGATTGCCGAGCGCGTCATTAAAGAAATCAGCGAAAGATTGTCTTTCCTTGTGAATGTTGGGTTAGATTACCTGACTTTGAATCGTTCCGCTGTTACGTTGTCTGGCGGTGAGGCGCAACGGATTCGACTCGCAACGCAAGTCGGCTCAAGACTCGTGGGCGTGTTGTATGTGCTGGATGAGCCTTCGATTGGATTGCATCCCCGCGACAATGCAAGATTATTGAAAACGCTTAAAGGTTTACGCGATTTAGGCAATACGGTTTTAGTCGTTGAACATGACGACGAAACCATCCGTGAAGCAGATTGGGTCATTGATCTCGGTCCCGCCGCGGGCGAGCATGGCGGCGAAGTAATGGCAAGCGGCACGCCGAAGCAGATTTTGGCGCACCCAAAGTCATTGACGGGGCAGTATCTTTCGGGGAGGAAGCAGATCCCAGTCCCGAAGAAGAGGCGGGATGGGAATGGCAAATCGCTCAACATCCTTAAGGCATCCGCAAATAATTTGAAGCGCATTGACGTCTCGATCCCGCTTGGAAAATTGGTTTGCATCACCGGCGTCAGCGGGTCGGGCAAGTCCACTTTGATGAGCGAAATTTTGTACAACGCGCTTGCCGCAAAATTAATGGGCGCGCGGACCTCGCCTGGCGAGCATGAAAAGATCGAAGGCATTCAACATCTCGATAAGATCATCAACATTGATCAGTCACCGATTGGGCGCACGCCGCGCTCGAACCCGGGAACATACACCGGCTTGTTCGATGAAATCAGAAAGTTATACGCGGAACTTCCTGAAAGCAAAGTGCGCGGTTACAAGCCCGGACGTTTTTCTTTCAACGTGCATGGCGGACGATGCGAAGCCTGCCAGGGTCAAGGCGAGTTGAGAATCGAAATGCAGTTTTTGCCAGATGTGTACGTGCCTTGCGATGTGTGTCACGGCAAGCGATTCAACCGAGAGACATTGCAAGTCTTGTTCCACGATCAATATTCCATTTCGGACGTGTTGGATATGACCGTTGACCACGCGCGGGAAGAATTCAAAAATTATCCGCAGATGTTGAATAAGTTGAAGTTATTGCAGGAAGTGGGTTTGGGATATGTGCGAGTCGGTCAGCCTGCCACGACTCTTTCTGGCGGTGAAGCGCAGCGCGTGAAATTATCAAAGGAACTCTCACGCCGCGCAACAGGACGCACACTGTACGTTTTGGATGAACCGTCGGTTGGCTTGCACGCGGCGGATGTGCATAAATTGATTGAAGTTCTTCAAAGGCTGGTAGATACAGGCAACTCGGTTGTGATCATTGAGCATAATCTCGATATCATCAAAGTTGCTGATTGGGTCATTGACCTTGGACCCGAGGGTGGCGACCGGGGCGGTGAATTGATTGCAGAGGGAACACCTGAGCAGGTGAAGAGGGTTAAGAAATCGTATACCGGTCAATTCTTGAAAGATCACATGGGTAAGTAGATAGTAGAAACGGAAACATGTAAACAAGGATAGTCCAAAATCTGTTTACCTGTCTACTTGTGTACGTGATTACATATCTATACGCTTTTCCCTTTTTTCAGGTAGAATTATTTCACCGCGTCAGGTGGGATGCTCATCTGTACGCGCATTCAAAGGACATGATATGCTGAACCGAAACCCATCCAACAATACAACCAACGTGATCAACTCCTTTCGCAAACGACGACAACAACGAGGACCCTTTCTCGTATATGGAGCCATCGCGCTGGCTGTCATTGGATTGATCCTGCTCATCGTCTGGCTGACGGGCGGATCGAACGCGCCTCTCGGCGGGATGTTTGCAACCGATACTCCGACTCCGACATTGACATTTACTCCCACCAACACTTCGACTCCATCGCTAACACCAACCGTCACACTTACCCCCACTGAAACTCCAACGGCAACACCCTCCGGTCCTTTCCCTTACACGGTTGTTGAAGGCGACTCGCTGGATGCGATTGCGCAAAAATTCAATTTAGGCGACGATGGGATTCTTCTGATCCTTGACCAAAATCCTTCGATCATCACTGATTTCGCCGGTGTGATTTTTATCGGGCAGACGCTCCTCATCCCTCCACCCGGGACAATACGAGCTACCTCCACGCCGATCCCTGCCAACCTAGCGAGAGGAACATTAATTGAATACCGCGTTTTACCCGGAGATACGCTCGCAGGCATCGCCGCCAAGTTCAACAGCCTGGAACAAAATATCATTGACGAAAACAATATCGAGAACGCAAACGCCCTCTCGGTAGGCGATGTTTTGCAAATTCCTGTAAACCTGGTTACGCCGACAGCCACACTCCCACCCACCAGCACGCCAATCACACCCACTATACCGGGCGGCACGGCGACTTCGACATCCGGTATCTCTGTGACTGGCACACCCATCACCAGTGGTCAATGCACATATATCGAGAGTCCCAGTTTCGTAAGCGAATTGCAAAATCTCATTAATGGCGAGAGAACTGCCAATAGCTTGACTGCACTGAGTGTGAACCAAATACTGGCAACCACGGCAAAGGCGCACGCGATTGACATGATCTGCAATGACTATCTGAGTCACATTGGCTTGAACGGCTCCACGCCACAGACACGCCTCAAAGTGCAGGGATACAACGCGACGCTAGTGTTTGAAAATCTCTTTGCTCGAAGCCCCGCGAATGGTGGCAACGCTCTCGCGGCATTCAACTATTGGATGAACGATCCTGCACAGCGCGCAGAAATATTGAACTCAGGCACAACAGATCTCGGCATTGCCTATCTTTCTTCCGAGAACAGCCTGCTCGGCGGTTACTTCGTGCTCATCACCGCCAAACCCTGATTTTTCTGGACAAATCAACCACCCTCATGTAAAATAAGCCGCCGTCGCTAAAGAATGGCAAGAATTTTTTGGAGGAAGACCTTGGCAAATATCAAGTCACAAATCAAAAGAAACCGTCAAAACGAGAAGCGCCGTTTGCGCAATCGCAACGCGCGCGGCTCCGCTCGTGCGACGGTCGTTCAGGCTCGCACCGCACTGGAAGCAAAATCGCCCGAAACCCGTGAAGCAGTCATGAAAGCCATCAGCGCGCTCGATAAAGCCGCCGGTCAGGGCGTGATCCATTTGAACGCCGCCGCACGCCGCAAAAGCCGGTTGATGAAGCAACTCGCTGGCATGGGTGAACCGCCCGCCGAATCAGCAGAAAAAGTGGAACCGAAGAAAAAAGCCCCGGCAAAGAAAGCCGCAACAAAGAAGACTGTGGCAAAGTAATTCTCTGATCTACATCCATCGGCGGGAGCAAATGCTCCCGCTTTTGATTTCCATATAGAGAGTAGGTCACGCTTGAAGCGTGACCTACTGATATAATCCAAAAACTTATGTTTGAAAAAGTACAGCAACTCATCGAAGAAAAAATCAAAGTTTGGTGCGCGGCAAATGACATCGCTCTCGCGCCGCTGAAATGGACAGCCATCCCATTTTCAGGCGAATGGGGAATCGCCACATCGTTTTTTCAGACCGCGGCAGATGAAGCGCGCGCGGGCAAGGAGAAAAAACTTCCGGTGCCGCAACGCGCCCAGGAAATCGCCGAGCAGGTCAACGGTCAAATAGGAAGCGTGGCTGGAATCAGTCGAGCGGAAGCGGTCAAGGGATATCTCAATTTGTATTTTGTGACGTCGGATTATGCGCGTCAAGTAATGGCTGAAGTTCTCGCTTCTCGCGCGGACTTTGGGCGGGGCGCGCCAAACAATGAGCGGATCATGGTTGAATATGCCCAGCCCAATACACATCACTCGTTTCACATGGGTCATGCGCGCACCACTATATTAGGCGAAGTGCTTGCCCGGCTGGTTGAATTCGCAGGTTTCGATACAATCCGCGCTACTTATCCCGGGGATATGGGACTGAGCGTCATTACAGTGGTATGGGCGTACGACAAGTTCTACAAAGGACAGGAGCCTGAGGGTATTCACGAACGCGGTCAATGGCTGGCGAAAATTTATGTTGAAGCGATAGCCCTGCTGGAGAAAAAAGAAAACGAAACGCCCGAAGAGACTGCCCAACGCGAGGCGTACGATGCCGAACGCAGAGAAATGCTTCGCAAATGGGAGGCGGATGATCCGTACGTGCATGAGTTGTGGCGCGTGACGCGCGATTGGAGCCTTGATGAATTTCGCGACATCCTCGGCATGTTGGATATAAAGATGGATGTCTGGTTCTATGAGAGTGAAGCGAATAAACTGGGCAGAGAGATCGTAGACGAGTTAATTGCCAAAGGCATCGCAGAAGATGAACGAGCTACCGGAGGACCGGTTATCGTGAAGATTGATGAAAAACTTGGTTTGACCAAAGAAAAATATCGCACGATAGTCATCCTGCGCAGTGATGGCACAACGCTTTACTCGACAAAGGACCTGGCGCTGGCAAAACAAAAATTTGAACAGTATCATGTTGATCGCTCGATTTACGTAGTCGATTTTCGACAGAACCTGCACTTTCAGCAGGTATTTAAGATATTGGAACTGTGGGGTTTCCCACAAGCCTCAAAGTGTTATCACTTATCCTACGGCTACGTGACGTTGCCAGAAGGAGCCATGTCCTCGCGGCGCGGACGAGTTGCGCTGTTCAAGGAAGTCTACGATGAAGCTATCAAGCGCGTGCTTGCAGTTGAGTCGGAGAAGAGTGGAAATATCCCCGAAGCCGAACGCGAGCAGATTGCGAAACAGATTGGTTTGGGCGCGCTGGTCTATTCCATGCTATCAGTGGACAACAACAAAGACATCGTCTTTGACATCAACGAAGCCCTGTCATTCGACGGGCGCACGGGTCCGTATATTCAGAATGCGCACGTGAGGGCAAGTTCGATTTTGAAGAAGGCTGGATGGGCAAGTACACAAGGAAACACGGCTTACGATTATGTGTTGGATAAACATGAGATTGAACTCATCGAACAAATTTCGCGCTTCCCCAACGCGGTGCAACAAGCCGCGAATGAATATCGTCCGCTGGTAATGGCGGCGTATGCGTACGAACTGGCAAACGCCTTCCATTCGTTTTATCACGCCGTGCCTGTTTTGCAAAGCAAAGATGAGAATATTCGGAATGCGCGCTTAAGCCTGGTCGCGGCATCTAAACAGACGATTGCCAACGCCCTGCGCTTGCTCGATATCCAGGCCCCGGATGTGATGTGAGAAATAATCCACCGATTTAGCAGATTTAGTCAATATGAAGAAATCAGCGAAATCTGCGGATAAAAATTTAGGAGTTGTTCAATGACCACACTTGCACCAACGCTTTCCACTCGTTACTTTCCAAATAGTTCGTCACGCGTACGTGATACTCTGCTTGTGATCGCGGGGAGTTTACTTGTCGCCGCGCTCGCGCAGATCGAAATTCCATTGCCGTTCACTCCCGTCCCCATCACAGGGCAGACCCTCGGCGTTTTATTGATCGGCGCGGCGCTCGGATCAAAACGCGGCGCGGCGGCATTGATCCTTTATCTGGTTGAGGGAGGAATCGGACTTCCGTTTTTCGCGGGAGGCGCGCGCGGGCTTGGAATCCTCACCGGCGCGACAGCCGGCTATCTCGTTGGCTTCATAGCCGCCGCGTATGTCATCGGTCTGCTGGCAGAACGAGGCTTGGAAAGAAACGTGCGCACGTCCATTATCCCATTCCTCGTTGGCACCTTCATCATTTATCTTTTCGGGGTCGCGTGGCTGGGAGTCGTCTTGAAGAGTTTTAGCCAGGCAATCGCGTTGGGCTTGGTTCCATTTATCATCGGCGATGCGATCAAATTGATTCTTGCATCGCTGGCATTGCCCGCGGCGTGGAAGTTAGTCAAATAATGTTCGTAGACCAGGTAGAAATCCACATCAAATCCGGCAAGGGCGGCGATGGCATGATGCACTTTCGCCGCGAAAAATTTGTTCCGATGGGCGGACCCGACGGCGGTGACGGCGGCAAAGGCGGCGATGTCATCTTTGAAGTCAAGTCCACGCTCAACACGCTCTCGTCGTTTCGCCAGAATCAAAAATTCAAAGCGGAGGAGGGTGTTAAAGGCGGACCGTCGCAACGATCGGGACACGCGGGCAAAGACCTTATCATTTACGTGCCGCCTGGCACGGTGATATTTGATATCACCGAATCTGTGGATGGAAACACCCCGCCATTATTGGCTGACTTGACTCAGCCCGGGCAACAATTGATCCTGTGCAAAGGCGGGCGCGGCGGACGCGGGAATCAACACTTTGCGACATCGCGGAATCAAGCGCCGCGCACTGCCGAAAAAGGCGCGCCTGCGGAAGAGAAACGCCTCAAACTGGAATTGAAGCTGATCGCCGACATTGGGCTGATCGGCGTCCCGAACGCGGGCAAATCAACATTGCTCTCGGTGTTGACCAATGCTCAACCAAAGATTGCCTCGTACCCATTCACAACTCTTGAGCCAAATCTCGGCGTGGCGAACATTGACGATGACACCACCGTTGTGCTGGCAGATATTCCCGGACTCATTGAGGGCGCGAGTCACGGCGCGGGACTCGGTCATGATTTCCTGCGTCACATTCAACGCACACGCGTCCTCGTGCATTTATTGGACGGCTTATCCGATGATCCGGTTGCTGATTTCAGTCAGACCAATTCTGAACTGTCATTATTTGATCCTAACCTTGGCAGGAAACCGCAAATCGTTGCCCTGAATAAAATTGACCAGCCCGAAGTTCAGGGAAAACTTGCCGACATCCAAAAGAAATTCAAAAAGTTAAAAGTGGAGTTGATGACCATCTCCGGTTTGGCGCGCACAAACACGCGCGAGTTATTAGTGAAGGCATACCAGGAACTCCAAGAGACTCCCCCGCTCGAAACATTCGAACCACCCATGCCTGTATACAAACCAAAGGAAGACCTGCGTGAATTTGTCGTCACGAGCGAAGGCGCACACGAATGGCGCGTCACAGGCGCAGGCATCGAACGCTCCGCCAAGATGACGTATTGGGAACATGACGGCTCACTGCGAAGATTCCAAAAGATCATGGAAACTCTTGGTATCGATGAAGCCCTGCGTAAAGCCGGGGTTGAGGAAGGCGATACGGTCGCGATCGGCGAATTTGAATTGGAGTGGCAGGAGTGAAAGTAATTGGTAAGTGGTAATTGAGGAGGGTAGAGGTAGAGAATTGGAGAATTGAGCGACCTCGACATTTTGCCTGTCGAGGTCGTTTTTGATTCTGTTATGCAGGTTTCCAATTCCTTGCCTTTGCAATCCTCTCCCCCAACGGTGGATGCGAGTAAAACATGAACACGACCCATTTTTCAGGGTCAACTTCCCCGAGATTTTGATTTGCCAACCGGGTAAACCCGGATGCGAACGCTTCATTCTTACCCGTAGCCTGCAACGCGTAATCGTCAGCCATGTTCTCCCTCCAGCGCGAAATGGCATTGTTCAAGGGCATGGTGAGGAGATCGAACGCGCCAAAAATCAAACCCAGTGCAGGCAACGCGGCAATGTCCGCAGGCGACGCGAATCCAAACATGCCAATCGCCCAGTTCAACCCAAGCGACGCGAGATAGAGGCCCAAAGTGGTACTCAGGATTCCAAACGTGACCAGCACTGGAATATCGCGATGAACATGATGTCCCAGTTCATGCGCAAGCACAGTCTCGATTTCATCTGGGGAAAATTCGTTGATGAGCGTGTCGCCTAAAATGATGCGGCGCGTGTTGCCGAGTCCTGTCAGCGCGGCGTTGGCAGACTTCGTCCGTTTGGACATATCAAACTTGAATACGCCGCGCACTTTTGTGTTTGCCTGCTTTGCAAGTTTAAGGAGACGATCAGCAAGGTCCTTATGTTCATCGCCAAGCGGAATGAATTTATTAAACAACGGCATGATGAGAATCGGAGCAAGGTTGATCAGCAAAACGTTGAAGACGAGAAGTCCGCCCGCCGCCCACAACCACCACATATCGCCCGTCACGCGCAGGGCAAGATACAGCAATTCGAGCAGGAGCAAGCCAAGAGGTGCACCGATAGCGAGTCCTTTGAGTTGATCAATGATCCAGTCCTTCAAAGTCTGGTTTGATTGACCGAAGCGATGCGGCAAGACGAATCCGCTGTAATAGCTGAGGGGCAGGTTGAGGATGGAGTAGATACCACCGAAGACGAACGCAAATGAAGGTATGAGAAGCCACGGATTTGAAAATATTGATTGGCAATGAATAAATGCCATCACAGGATCCTTCAATGAGCACCCCAAGCCACTTAGCCAGATTCGCAATGAAATTCCCCAGCCAAAAATGATCCACGCGAGAAAATACAGCGCGCTGAAAATTGTATCCACCAGCCACAAGCGGCGGCGGATAAGTGCATATTGTTTGGCTTGTTTTTGTTTTTCGGGGTCGAGGGTTGTCTGCATGCCCGGGATTATAGCATGAGGGGCCACCCATTCCGTCGAGGGCAAACGACTATAATTCCACAACCATGAACACACGACACAACCAACCCTCCGGCATGACTGGATTCACAATCGTCTGGGCGGGACAGCTCGTTTCCGTACTTGCCTCCTCCATGACTCAATTTGCCCTCACGATCTGGGCATACCAGGAGACGGGAAGCGCGACCGCACTTGGGATCATCAGTGCCGCATTCATCGTGCCTTTCCTGCTTCTGTCGCCCATTGCCGGCGTGATGGTGGATCGTCATAACCGCAAATTGATGATGATGGTGAGCGATCTGACCGCTGTAATTCCTACAGCAGGCATCCTCATTCTGCACGCATCCGGGAATTTACAAATATGGCATCTATATGTCGCGGCCGCGATCAATGGGTTGGGAAACACCTTCCAATGGCCCGCCTATTCCGCCGCGATCAGCACGATGGTTCCAAAGGAACACTACAGCCGCGCGAATGGCATGATGTCGTTGGTGGAATCGGTGCCGGGCGTTCTTGCGCCTCTTTTGGCTGGGATTCTGCTACCCATCATCACGTTGACAGGAATTCTCTTCATCGACATCATCACATTTATTCTTGCGATACTCGCTCTCCTGGCGGTACACATCCCTCAGCCCGCGCTCACAGTCGAAGGACAGGCTGAACGCGGGAGCATCTTCAAAGAGGCTGCATATGGATTCAAGTATATTTTCGCACGGCGCGGTCTGCTCGGCCTTCTCACCTTTTTCATCATTCTGAATTTCGTGATCGGGCTTTCAGGTTCCCTTTTCTCCCCGTTCATCCTCGAACGCACAAATCAAAACAGCGCGATCCTTGGCGTGGTCACATCGGCGAACGCGATCGGCGCTGTGATCGGCGGCCTGCTCATCAGCCTGTGGGGCGGCTTCAAACGACGAATGACAAGCATCTTCCTCGGCGAAGCGCTCACGGGGTTATTTCTGCTCCTCGTCTTCGGACTGGGTCGAAGTCTGCCGATCTGGATCATCGCAGTGGTCATCGGAGGCATCTTTCCCATCTTCACGAACGGTGCAAGCCAGGCGATCTGGCAGTCAAAGGTCGCGCCCGATGTGCAGGGACGCGTCTTCTCGGCGCGCCGCATGATCGCGTGGTCAGTCGGTCCCATCACCCCCGTCCTCGCGGGCTTGCTTGCAGATTATGTCACTGAACCCGCAATGCGATCTCAGACATGGCTCGCGCGAACCTTTGGCTGGATGGCGGGAAATGAATCTGGTTCAGGCATGGCTCTACAATTTGTCCTCACGGGCATTGTTTACATGCTTGTGGCATTGATCGTTTATCTCTTTGTTCCACACGTGCGAAATTTGGAAGATGAATTGCCTGACCACGATCAACTACAAAAAGTGGATTAAAAAAGGCGGCGGCAGTTGAACTGCCGCCGCATCGCTTGTTTCCAAGGCTGTAACTGATTCTGTTTAGCAGACCCTTACTTCACTTCGCCATTTCCCCAGCCAACTGCGCGATGACATCATCGGATTTCATAACCTTGCCATAGGACTTGAGCGCGGCGAGAAAAGACTTGTGAACCAAATCGGCAGGGATTGTCGTATCGCCATAGTGCAAATCACGCGTCGCGCACGCATCTTCCGCGACGATCATTTGAAACCCAAAGTCGGATGTGGCGCGCGCGGTGGCATCCACGCACATGTGGGTCATCATGCCTGTGATGACAACACGCTCGACTTCCCAACTTTTCAGCAACTCCAGCAGGTTCGTGTTCAGGAATGAATTTGGTTCATGTTTATATACGATTGGCTCGCCTTCAAAATGTGCCACCGCGTCGTGAATATCTGAACCCCTATCGCTTTTGATGAAAAAAGTTGCGTCGGGTTCCAGCGAAATATGCTGAATATGGACGTGATGCCCGCCATGTTCACGAAAGCATTGAAGCAGTTCATACGCCTTCTTCGCGGCTGAAAGCGGATTCACCAGCGGATATTTCCCGCCTTCGAAATAATCCTTTTGAATATCAATGATGAGTAATGCAGTGTTCATGGTTGTCCTTTATTAGAATATCAAATAAACCATCCACGAATGCACCACGAATAAACGAATACAGAGTCGTCCATTCGTGAATTCGTGGCCTTTTTCGTGGACGGTTTTTACTCGCTCGAATGCTGTGTTCTATGCGCGTCATCCCGCCCAAGCCGTTGAACGGGCTTCATGTCCTTCGCGGGAAAGACGCGGCGGTATTCCAATCTTCTACGTCCAAAGTTGAAAAGCAACCCAACAGGCGCGCCTGTTGCCTTCAAATAGTTAATCACTTGTCCCAATTCGTCGTTGGTGAGTTGATGACTGAATGCTTTAATTTCCACAACAACCTGCATTTGGGCGAACAAATCCAGATAGAATACAGCCACTTGTTCTCCTTCAAACTCAACATAAACTTCATATTGACGGTTTGGCTCAATCCCCATCCCATTAAGTTTCACTTCCATGGCTTTTTCATACACTTCCTCTTTAAAGCCATAGCCGATCTCGTTGTGAACTGCCATTGCCGCTCCAATGATTCGAAAGGTTAGATCGTTTCCCGTTGCATCAACTACCAAAGACATAATTCATCCTTTTATGATTGCAGATTCACCCATTCGCCGAAGGTTCGTGACCTCATTCGTGGACGGTTTCCTTCCTCACGAGCCATCCACGAATTTGCACAAATAAACGAATATGGAGTCGCCTATTCGCCGAAGGTTCGTGGTTCCCATTCGTGGACGGCATATTACTTCCTCCCAAAATCTGCAGGGTTCTCACCCCATATTTCCGTATCCCATTTCAACACCGCGTCATCGCGCAATTCATTTTCAGCGAGCCAGTTCTCAGCGCTGTGGATCATCGCAAAGATCAACGCGTTCTTCGCAGTGTGTTTCAGT
>Ga0247727_10006097_pt1 | contig 23877 bp, 13 predicted proteins | sample WisWelCaveWW1625_FD_202498 | JGI IMG/M metagenome (GOLD analysis project Ga0247727, IMG submission 202498) | Biofilm microbial communities from Wishing Well Cave, Virginia, United States - WW16-25 | ecosystem: Environmental > Aquatic > Deep subsurface > Groundwater > Cave microbial mat | place... | reverse complement strand
CAACGGCAAACGGCTGTCGAGTTGCCGCAAACGAGGCCTCACACAAGCGCCGGCTCGCCTGTTCGGGTTCGAGAAGGAAAAACTGTGGCAAGAAAAGCCGAACAGCAGAGCAATGCTTCAGGCACTCAAGCTATCCTATCAGCATCCGCGAAAAATGCTCCTAGCCATTTAGGCCAAATAGATGCAAGTTCGCGCTCGCTCGACACTGCTCAATTGAGAATCCAAAAGAAGCCGGTGTCAAGCCCACCAACTGCCCCATCGTCACTACCCAACGGCGGACGCACGATTCAGACGCGCAAGCAGGTTGCCGGGAATTTCAACGCGGAAGCGCCGATTGCGCTTCCAACTGTGGGCTCGTCGCTACCCCGTGAAGGACACCCGGTTCGAGAGCAAGTAGCTACGGATTTCATCACCGCGGCGCCGGCCGCACTTCCAATCGTAAAAGCCGATCCCGCAAGACAAACCGCATCTAAATTCGAATCTCAGGCCATACTCTCGCCAATACGAACGCCGTTCACGGGCCTCGTTCAGAAAAAGGCGCGCATAAATGAAGCTCGATTAAATCACGGCAGCAGCGCATTCCAAGACGCGGTATTGCCCGCTGCCAAAGTTTATGGAACGAACCGGGCACCGTCGAATTTGGGCGCTAGCACTGCCGAAACCAATGAGAACACGAGCACGGCTTTGCCGCTCGCGCGCGTTTCGTACGGAATGAATCAAGCTTGGATCGCGCGCCAAGCGGAAGAAAGAAGTGATGGCGGTGCGCAGGGTCGATCTTCCACCCCCGCGGCTCCGGCAACAACAACGATGGCGGAAGCCTCTGCCCAGCCGCCGGCGCAAGTTGTTGATACCGGCAAGATCGCGGAGACGGTGTATCGCATGTTGTATCACAAATTGGCGGTGGAGCGTGAACGCCGAGGGCTGGGAAGATGGTATTAGCCCTGGAACGCAACGAGCTTGCCAAGTTGAAGATTCAACCGCAGCCGCCCTCCGCGCTGGAAGAAATCACGGTATTGTTCAATCCCAACACATATACGGTTCGCAAGTCGGTAACCTGGAGCACACCGCCCACGAGCAGTAGCGCGAGCGGCAGCACGAACACTTCTACAATCAGCCAAGTGAATGCGCCGCCATTGGTCTTCGGCGGCGGCGGCAGCCGGGAGCTGGCGCTGGAGCTTTTTTTCGACGTGACGGAAAACCCTTTCCTCACCGACGTGCGCAAAGAGACGGATAAGATCGTTGCGCTCACGCGCATCGACAAAAATTTGACGCCGCAACGGCCGCCGACGTGCGTGGTGTCGTGGGGCGAAGGCACGGTCACCAAAGATTTCCCTTTCATCGGCGTCGTCAAAACTCTCGATCAAAGATTCACGCTGTTCACGAGCAAGGGCATTCCGGTGCGCGCGACTTTGACTTTGTCTTTCGTCGAATTTCTCGATCCTAAAATCGATAAGCGCGAGACCGATCCGGAGCTGACGACGCGCGTGCTCAAGCGGGGCGATTCTTTGAGCAGCATCGCCGCAGAGGTCTATCGCAATCCGGCTTTATGGCGCGTCATTGCCGAGGCCAACGGTCTCGACGATCCCTTGCACTTGGAAATCGGCAGAACCTTGACTATTCCGAAACTGTGACGTGAAACCGATATGCCGGCAGCAAAGCTTGAAACGCCTCTGGTCCCGGATTTTGAGATCACCATCAATGGCGCGCCGCTGCCTTTGGAGGCGAAGGCCAATGTTCTTGCGGTGATGGTGGAAGATGACGTCGGCCTGCCCGGCATGTTTACTTTTCAGCTTGCCGGCTCGATGGACCAGGAAGACGAGGCGCCGTGGGTGGACGATGAGGATTTGTTTGCGGTCGGGCACGCGGTCGAGATCAAAATGGGTTATGGCGAAGAGCTGGAGTCTTTGATTGCCGGAGAAATCACGGGCTTGGAGCCGGAGTTTGCCTCCAATCACTTGCCCACATTGAGCGTGCGCGGTTACGATCGCCGGCACCGTTTGCACCGCGGCCGCAAAACCCGCACATTCGTGCAGCAAAAAGACAGCGAGGTGGCGGCTCAAATCGCCAAAGACGCCGGGCTGAATGCGCAGGCGGAAGACACGCAGGTGGTACACGATTATGTGTTGCAGGCGAATCAAACCGACATGGATTTTCTGCAAGAGCGCGCGCGGCGCATTCATTACGAGGTGATCGTCAACGGCAAGGATCTGCTCTTCCGGCCCGTGGCTCACGCCGAAGGCGAAATTCTGACGCTGTCATTGCAGGAAGATTTATTGGAATTTTGCCCTCGGCTTTCCGCCGTGCGCCAAATCAACGAAATTGCTTTGCGCGGCTGGGATCCGAAGAACAAAAAAGAGTTCGTGGGCCGGGCAAAATCGGGCGATGAAGCGACCCAAATGGGAGGGCAAAACAACGGCGCCGCGCTGGTTGAAAGTTTCTTCGGCGCGGCCACAAGCATGGTCGGCGACCGGCCTGTGAGCACGCAGGCCGAAGCGGATCAGCTTGCCAAAGCCCGGTTCAATAACGTCGCACTGGCGTTGATTTGCGGCGAGGGCGTTTGTTTCGGCCGCACGGACTTGCGCTCGGGCAAAGTCATCAAAGTCGAGGGCCTCGGCACGCGCTTCAGCGGGCAGTATTATGTGACCACAGCGAGCCATCGTTATTCCGGGCAGCTCGGATACTACACGCACTTCACGGTTCGCAGGAACGCCTTATGAATTTCTTTGACGTGCTCATCGATACCGAAGAGCGCGAGGCCATGGCCGCCCGCGTGCAAGGCGTGGTCGTGGGCGTGGTCACTAACAATCAGGACCCGGAGGGCATGGGCCGCGTGAAAGTGAAATTCCCCTGGCTCAGTGACGAGGATGAGAGCCAATGGGCCCGGCTCGCGACGCCCATGGCCGGCAATAAGCGCGGAATTTATTTTTTGCCGGAAGTGGATGACGAGGTTCTGGTGGCATTCGAGCACGGCGACGTTCGCTTTCCCTATGTGCTGGGCGCGCTCTGGAACGGCAAAGACGCGCCTCCGGGCACGAATGACGACGGCAAGAACAATCTCCGGCTCATTCATTCGCGCAGCGGGCACCTCATCAAACTGAGCGACGAGGATGGCAAGGAAAAAATCGAAGTCATCGACAAGAGCACGAAGAACAGCATCGTCATCGATACCGCGAAAAATACGATCACGATCACCAGTGACAAAGATATCGTGCTGACTGCAGCGCAAGGCACGATCAAGCTGGACGCGCAAAAAATCGAGCTCAAATCTTCCGCCGACACGAAGCTCGAGGCCGGTGCGGGCATGGAGGTGAAGGCTAGTGCGACGATGAATATCAAAGGGGCGACGGTGAATATCAATTGATACATGGATCATTGGATTGCTGGATTGCAAAAATCCATCACTCCATTAATCCAGCAATCCAATCATCGACCGCTCCATTATTCAAAAATCCAGTACTCCAATTATTTGCGATGGGCCAACCTGCAGCGAAACAAGGCGACAAGATTGTTGCCACGGATACGCATATCGTGATGGTGCCTTCACCCGGAGGGCCGGTGCCGACGCCTTTGCCGCACCCGTTTCTCGGCCTGATGAACGGCGGCCTCAGCAGCGATGTGAACATCATGGGCTTGCCGGCTGCAACTGTGGATAGCACTGCGGACAATACTCCTCCGCACATTCCGACGCCGCCGGGCACCGCGTTTCAAAGCCCGCCGGCGAACAAGGCGACCATCAAAATCGGCAGCCCGACCGTGAAGATCAACGGCAAAGCTGCTGCGCGTAATAGCGACGTTGCCGAAACCTGCAACGATCCCGCGAATCTTCCCATCGGCCAAGTGATCGCCGTGGGCACGGTTCTTATCGGGTGAGTACCGGGCGTTGAGAGTGTATTTGAAAAGTCCCCCTGATGGACATAGGTGCCAAGCTAAGGCGACACCCGCACAATTCCCCCCTCGAGGGGGGAATAGCTGGGCGCTCTATTTTTCAAACATGTTGTCGTTTAACCTCGATGTTGACACACGGCGTTTAGAGCCATGCCCAAACCCTTTCTCGGCGTCGGCTGGAATTTTCCGGTTGACGTCGATACAACCACGAACAAGCTCAAACTCGCGGCTTTTGAAGAGAGCGTGCGCCAGGCGATTTGGAATATTTTGGGAACCGCGAAAGGCGAACGAGTGATGCGTCCGGAATTTGGCTGCGGCATTCACGATTTGGTGTTTGCAACCAATACGGCCGCAACGAGTAGCCGTATTGCGGCCGAAGTGCAGAAAGCTTTGTTGCTGTTCGAGCCGCGCATCGAGGTGTTGAATATCGAGGTTCAGCCCGGCGGCAGCGGCGAAGTTTTGTTGATTCGCCTCGCATACCGCATCCGCTCCACCAACAACGTTTTCAATTTGGTTTATCCGTTTTATCTCGAACACAGTGCCGGCTAATGCCCGTTTCTTCTCCACAAATCGACCGGCGCACCGCTTCCGATATTGCGGCGCAGGTGCAAGCCCTTTTGAAGAGCTATACGCAAGCTTCGTGGCCGGGCTTTAATCTCGAAGAAGCCCAAGGCGTGAGCCCGGCGCTCGTCGGTGTGTTCTCCCGTTTCGCCGAGATCATCATCGAGCGTCTCAATCAAGTTCCGGATAAAAACTTTCTCGCTTTTTTGGATTTGTTGGGCGCTTCGCAATTGCCGCCGCAGCCGGCGCGTGTGCCGCTCACGTTCAAGCTCGCAGCCGGAAGCGCGGTTGACGGCGTGGTCCCGCCGCGCACGCAAGTCGCAGCGCCGCCGGCCGAGGGCGAGAAAGCGGCCGTTGTTTTTGAGACGGAACGCGAGCTGGTCGTCACGGCCGCGGAATTAGCCGCCATTTTTGTGCGCAGCCCGGAGCAAGATAAGTATGCCGATCACAGCGCCATCATAACCGCAGCGCCCGGGCCGGGTTTATTTGCGTTTGCCGGCAACCGGAGAAACGAGCATATTTTATATCTCGGGCACGCTCTTCTTCACGGGCTTTCACACCTCAAAAATTTGCGTCTGCACTTTTCGCTCACGCAGGCTTTAGGCGACGGCGCGCAATTGCAATGGGAGTTTGGGGATGGCGCCAACTGGAGCAGCACAATACCACCGCTTGATGGCACCAGCAATTTTTCACAAAACGGCGATATTGACTTCGGCGCTTTGCCGGCCATTTCATCGAGCGCGGTGAATGGCTTGGAGAGCCGCTGGCTGCGCGGCCGTTTGCTCGCGCCCGTCACCCGTTCGGCAGAGGCCCGGCTGGGCATGGTGCGGGAAGACCAATTGCCGGAGATCAGCGAAATTAGAATGACCGCGGAAGTGCAACTGGCCCTCGAGCAAGGGCTATTGCCCGAGCTCGCGTTCAGCAACAACGAGCCGATAGATTTGGGCAAGACCTTCTTCCCTTTTGGGCAAGAGCCGAAGCCGGGAAACGTTTTTTATCTTGCCAATGCGGAAGCTTTCTCCAAAGACGCGAAGGGCTTGAGCGGCAATGCCGGAGCGAGAGTCAATCTGCGCCTCGAGGTTTCCAACTCCCATCTTTTGCCCGGCGCTGCGGGAGTGCGCCCTTCCGCAGATTTGGAATTGATTTGGGAATGCTGGGACGGTGCGATTTGGAAAAATCTGGGAGTGACGCAGCGCCCCAATTGGATCAGCTTGCTGGAATTGGATCCCATGCCGGAATTAGCTTCGGAAGCCGCTCCAGTCATCATTAAAGGCATCGCGCAACGAGGGGCTTCCATAAGCATCACACCTGCGCCCGTGGCGAATACACTCGTCATCGGCGAAGACGGCCGTTTTGCCGCGCAAAGCGCTCTCCTCGCCGGGCTCAACATTGTTGCAATCCGAGCAGACTATCAAGGCGCATTGTTTCAAACATGGCAAGTCATTTTTCAAGGCGACCCGTTGAGCCGAATGCAGCTGCTCGTTACACTGCCCGCTCTCCCAACTCCGATTCCGTTTGCTGTACCGGCAATAAATTTGATCGTCACAGCTCAAGGTTCCGGCTCTAATAACGTTTTTAACATCAAAATCACGAATGGCCGCAATCCCGCTTCTTCCATATCTGGCCGTAATGGCGATCCGATCAATGTGGCTTTGGAAGTAGGCGCCAATCCTTTGCTCATTGAAGGATTGAATACTGCGGGCGCACCTGTCGCAGCCACGACGCTCTTTCTCGGCCGCGCAGCAGAAGAACAACCTCCGGCAACCAATCCTCCGGATTTTTTTGACGGCACCTATGCTCTCGCGCAAAGCGGCGTGGTCTCGCTTAAACTGCCGGCGGCAGTTGCCAAAGCCGTTGTGAACGGCCAAGATAATTTTTGGCTGCGAAGCCGCATCAACAAAGGTGATTACGGCACCCCGGCAATGTACCGCCTCAAAAATCCGATCAAACCCGAAGACGGCTTTACCTTGGTGTTGGCTACTTTCAGAGCGCCGATGCTGGCGCAAATCAAGATCGGCTATGAGCAAACTCTCACAGCCGGGCCGACGCACGGGTTCATTTTCAATCATCAAACTTACGAAGGATTGACGCCTTCGAACTTTTCCGGCGGCCAGCCTTTCAAGCCGTTTGTGCCGATGCCTGAAACTCTTCCGACACTCTACATGGGCTTTGCACTGCCGGTGAATCGAGCTTTGTTTCCGAATCGCACTCTCAGCCTCTTTGCGCGTCTGGCGGAAGTGAAATATGGGGAGCGCTTCGTTCCTCTTTCGCCGCTGGCCAGCAAACAAACCGGCTCGCCGGGAGGGCAGGTCGGCCACAAATTCGTTGTCACAAATGCCGAAGCTTCGCAGGCGCGGTTTACGTTCGGAGTTTTCGGCACAAGCTGGCCCGGCCCGATTGTTCCCGATACGCTCGATTTATCGGCCGGGCAATCTGCAGAGATCGAAGTCAAAGTGACTCTTCCCAGCGACGCGGTTTCAGAGAGCAGCGATCGCGGTTTTTTACGGATGCTCACAATGGGCAACACCGCTCTTGAACACGCCGCGGTCTTCATGACCTTCGTCGACAAAGAGCCGCCGAGCACTGAACGCTTGATGCTCGCGTGGGAATATTGGAACGGCGCAGCTTGGACCAAACTGCTCGTGCGCGACGACACGGAAAATTTCACGCGGCCCGGCTTGCTGCAATTTCTCCCTCCCGCGGATTTCGCGCACTCGCTGGAATTTGAGCTGGAAAGATTCTGGCTGCGCGTGCGCCGGGAAAAAGGTGCGCACCTCATCGAGCCGGCGTTGCACCGCATGTTGCTCAACACCACGTTCGCAGTGCAGACGCTCACGATTACGAACGAAATTCTCGGCTCCAGCACGGGCCGGGAAAACCAGACCTTTCGTGCGGTGCGCAGTCCGGTTTTGCTGGGCCAACGGCTTGAAGTACGCGAGCCGGAAATGCCCTCGAGCGAGGAGCTCGCCGCACTCGCAGAAAAAGACGAGGAGGCGGTTACGGTTCTGCGCGTTGGGAGCGGACGCCCGAAAGAAATTTGGGTGCGTTGGCGCGAAACCTCGGACTTTCACGCTTCCGGCCCGCGCGATCGCCATTACGTGCTCGATCATCTCACCGGCGGAGTGCGTTTCGGCGACGGTCTGCACGGCCTGATTCCGCCGCGCGGCTCCGGTAATGTTCGTTTGGCAAAATATCAAACCGGCGGCAGCACGGCCGGCAATCGCCCGGCCGGCGCCGTCACGCAGTTGAAAACCACGGTGCCATACGTCGAGAGCGCCGCCAACACCGAAGCGGCAACCGGCGGCGCAAACGCGGAAAGCATTGAAACGCTGGTTACGCGCATGCCGCGCACGTTGCGCCACGGCTATCGCGCCGTGACGGTGGAAGATTATGAAGATTTGGCGCTCTTGGCCTCGCCGGCAGTGGCGCGCGCCAAGTGCGTGCCCTTGCGCAATCTCGTTGCCGATCCTTTGGATGAGAAGCCGGCCTCGCCGGGAGAGTTGAGCGTAATCATTGTGGCGCAAACAACGGAAGCCAAGCCTTTGCCCGGCTTGGAGCTGATCGCGCGCGTGCAGGATTACCTCGAAGCCAATAGCGTTCCGACGCTCTCACTCGCCGTGGTCGGCCCGCTGTACGTGAGCGTGAATGTCACCGCCGAAATCGCGCTCGTCTCTCTCGAAGGCGCAAGCGACGTGGAACAAGCTCTCCAACAAGCGCTGGAAAATTTTCTGCACCCGCTCCACGGCGGGTTCGATGAGAAGGGCTGGGCTTTCGGCCGCGAGCCGTACAAATCGGATTTCTACGCGCTCCTCGAGGCCGTGCCCGGCGTTGATCACGTGCGCAGCCTGATGATCGAAGAAAAAGTGGAAGCCACCGAAGACCTCGCCAAGATCAAACGCACCGGGCGTTTTTTGGTGCATTCGGGAAAGCACAAGATCACGTTGGTGTTTGAGGAGCAGTGAGAAATTGCGCGTAACCGTCACAACGCTGACAAGCCGCAACCCAAAAAGATCAACACGGAGAAAACTGAGCAAACAGAGAGGGCTAATGCTGGGAAAACCACCTTTAGCTTTATATGCTCGATTCGCTCTGTTTTCTCCGTGTTGAAAATTTTTGCTTTTTTTGCCCTGATTTGACTCTTTAGATAATCGCCCATGCCATTGCCATTGCCCAATCTCGATGACCGCCGCTTCGCGGATCTCGTGGAAGAAGCGCGCGGCTTGATTCCCAATTACGCGCCGGAATGGACGAACCACAATCCTTCGGACCCGGGAATCACGCTGATCGAATTGTTCGCGTACTTGACGGAGATCCTGATCTATCGTTTGGATCGCGTCACGGTCAACAACAAAATCTCTTTTCTAAAATTGTTGAACGGGCCGGCTTGGCAGCCCTCGGGCCAAGGCATTGATGAAGACGTGCGCACGAGCATTCAAACTTTGCGCAAGAACGAACGCGCCGTTGCGAGTGAAGATTACGAGCTTCTGGCCATGGACTCGGATTCCCGGATCGCGCGCGTGCGTTGTGTGCCGCGCCGCAATTTTCAATTGAGCTTGGAGGCCGAAGCGCCGGGACACATCAGCTTGATCGTGGTTCCTCATTCTCAAAACGAAGCGGACTTGGAAGACATTCTCGAGGAAGTAAAAGCTTATCTCGAGCCGCGGCGCTTGCTCACGGCCCGGTTGCACGCGAGCGGACCGATCTATCTCCCGGTCCAGGTGGAAAGCACGATCGTGCCCGTAGCTGATGAAACGGAAGCCGTAATCAGTACGCGCGTGCGCCAGGCTATTCAGGATTTTCTGCACCCGTTGCAAGGCGGCAAAGAGGGCGCAGGCTGGCCTTTCGGCCGCAACGTTTTCGTCTCTGAAATTTATGAATTGTTGGATCGCCTCGCCGGCGTTGACTTCGTGACCGCGGTGACATTGAGCACCAGCCAACCCGGGCGCGATATTCTCAAAGGCACCGAGCTTGTAGGACTCACCGTGAAGCCCTACGAGCTCGCCACTGCTGGAACCGTAACTGTCAACGTCCAGCCCAGGCCGGCGTAGTTTTCACGCGGCACACGTTACTCTGTCAAAAGTGAATTCGTTGCTTTTAAAGCAAACACAAAAGGCAAAACTATTTCTGGCAAAACGATTAAAAGAATAGTTTTGTCTTATTGGTTCCGGCTCGTCCGGTTATGAATGACTCGGCACGAACGCACGCTTATGCCCGTTACCTCGGAACAAGCCAGCGGCTACTTGCAAAAGCTTCCGGCGCTCTTCAGCGAAGCTCCGTTTATCGGCCGTTATCTGCTCGCCTTCGAGCAAGTGCTCACCGGCATTGCGGAGAGTGAAAGCGATCCCGCAAAAGGGCTGGAAGAAAAAGTCGCCGAGATTCACAAGCTCTTCGATCCCAATGAGCTTCTGAGCCTGATCACTGCGGAGGAGGCGTTTGCGGATTTTTTGCCCTGGCTCGCCGGCTGGGTGGCGCTCAACCTCAGAGCCGATTGGACGAAAGAGCAGCAAAAAAACTTTCTTGCGCAAATCGTTCCGCTCTATCGCTATCGCGGCACCAAAGACAATCTCATCGAACTGTTGAAAATTTACACCGGCTTGGAGCCGGTGATCACTGAAGCGGTTGAGGGCATGCAGATCGGCGTGCGCTCGCAGATCGGCGTGGACACGCTTCTCAACGGCAGCCCGCCGCACTACTTTCGCATCATGGTGAGCTTGCCCAATCCCAGCCCGGAAATTCTGCTGCGGCAACGCCAAATCGTCACCGCGTTGGTTGATTTGCAAAAGCCTGCGCACACACACTATGATTTGGATATCACCTTCACCACCATCCAAATCGGCGTGCGCTCGACCATTGGAATCGATACGCTTTTGGGAAGCATTCCATTGACATAAGGAGATTGCAACATGCCTTCGGCCAAACGAGTTCATTACTTCGATCACCAATTCCTCGTGGAAGCGGACTTCACCGACGAACAGAAATATCATCTCGACATGCGCCGGCTCCACAATCGGCTGCTCCATACTTTCGGCATAGCGCAGGGATTGGAAGTGGAGAAGACCGGCGATAACGAAATCACGATTCGACCGGGTATGGCAATTGACCGTGACGGCCGGGAAATCGTGCTCTCTGAAACACCGCTTATTCTCCCGGCTAAACCGGCAACGAATCCGGTTATCCAAATCAATTTTCCGGCGGGCTCCGAGATTTACATTACAGTCGCTTACGATGAAACGCCAACCGACCCGAGCCTGGCAACCGGCGTAACCGGTGACACGCGGACGACGGAGGCTCCGATTTTTGCCGCAGTAATCACCCCAATTCCACCGACGGACGGCTCGGTCCTCCGGCTTTCCCGCTTTACCTTGGATGCCGCGACTGGAAATGTGCCAGGAAATATAGGGGATCTTCTCGACGGAGGCGTGCGGCAAAGCGTGAGCGGCCAAATCGCGGCTCAGTCCGTGGGCACGAATGAGTTGGCTGACGGTGCGGTCGTCATGAATAAGTTGGCGACCCCGGTTCAAGATATCATCAATGCCCCAAAAGGATTGGCAAGTATTGATGGCATCAGCAACCCCGGCGGCGATGTTGATTTGCTTGCGGGCACTGGAATCGCGATTACGCCAGACAATGCCACGAAAAAAATAACGATTGCAGCCGCGGGAACACAGGGATTGGTGAGTATCGACGGCGTGAGCAGTCCCGGCGGTGACGTTGATTTGGTGCCGGCCGGCGCGGTTACGATCAGCGCGGACAATATCGGTAAAAAGATCACCATCAGCGAAAATCATTCCACGCTTACAAACAATCCGCACAACGTTACTGCGGCCCAAATTAATGCGCTGTTGGCAACAGATTATGATCTTCGTCAGCGGGCAGTGAGACCCGTCCTATTTAGCGGAGGATCCTCGGTTCCAGGAGGAGGAGACGACAACGGCGCGAAACGCACGGTAACCGCAGGCTTTCAGCCCAAAGTTGTGCTAGTGGTAGGAACTGTCACCTGTAATTTTTTAAATCTCCCCAAGCCCGCCAAAAATTATGGAGGAGGTATTTCTGCTTTTGCAGATATGACTGCGGGTATGCCAGGAACAAGGCGATGTTTTGGTTTTGGTATCACGAGAGCTTCTGATACGGACTGGCTTTGTCGTGGCCTCAAGGCTGAAAATATATGCACTAGCGTTCTTACCTTTAATGATTCAGGGGGTATTCCTCAACTGCAAGAAATTTTGAATGTCGATATCTCGTCTCTGTCTAATACCGGTCTAGAAATAACTCTTTCTCGAACTCGTCTTCCAGGTACCGGGCCTCAGGATCTTTATAAAATCGAACTAGAGTTGCTCTGTTTTGGCTGAGGCATGCTACTCCCTTTGCAGTCGAGCATTGTTTTCGTTTTCATTCTTCAGGAGGCTTTTATGTGGGTCATCTATCATAAAACCGATCATCAGATCGTTGGGTTGAGCGCGGAATGCGAGCCTGATCTCGAGAAAGATTTTGCGCTTGCCGAAGTGGTCAAAGGGCTGGTTCAATCCGGTCCGCTGGAAAAATATGACGCAATCCAGGTGCGTGATCGCGCGCAAGTCCGGGCTTTCATGGAGGCGTTTCCCCGGCAGTTGGTCTTGCGCGAAGGGGCAAAAGGCAAACTGCAGTTGGCAATCGAGGCGCCTAAAATCTCATACCTCATGCTGTACTCGGATGCGCCGGACGTGCATCCGGCGGATGGCATTCCCGAAATCCCCGGCAACGGAAGCTCGTTTACCATCATTACCGTGCAAAAGGTTGACGAGCGCAGAGAGCCACAGCAAGGGAGAGAGGATAATGACGTGCTCTATCTGCGCACGGATTGGGGCTCTCTTCGCAGCGCGGAGGGAAAAGAAGAGATCAGCTCCCTCAAGCTCAAAAAAGGGCAGGCCGCTTTTCGGCTGGTTTCTGAAAAGGCCAAGCGCGTCGCCACGGTGCAAGTCTTTAATGCGGATCCCAATCTAAACAACAGCAGTATTCGCATCGAATTCATCTGACTAAGGAAAAACTATGAAAACGCAGCGAATGAGCGCATGCTTAAGATTCCACGTGATCTTTTGGAGCGTGGCAGCGTGGTTGAGTTTGGCCTCGGATTCTCTTTATGCGCACAAGCCGGGAGAGATTCTCATCTCCCCAACCAAAGCCGTGTCACTAACACCTCCTCTGAATCCTGATGTTAATGGCACGATCGACGTCGGAGGCGCAGAAACGATTTGGGGACTGCCACAGACCGCGATCGGTCTGGTTAACAGTTGCGCCGAAATCGGGATGCCCGCGAGCAACGTAAAATTTTATGCTGTGAATGGCGACGGCCATCTGTTCCTGGCTTTTGAAATACCGGACAACACGGCCAACGCCAGCGACCGCTTGTTTTTGTTTTTCGATTCTGATCATAGCGCGGGCACGGCATTAGGTGCAAACGATCAAGCCTTCGAGCTCGGTTTCACCAATATTATGGCAAATAATACCGATGTAGATTTCAAGAGTTATGTCGTGTCTATGGGAGCAACCGAATGGCCCTGTACTCTGATAGGAACAACGTGTACTCCAACCCCAACCTCCACTACACTCCCCGCTACATGGAGGTTGAGATATACTCGTCATCCCAATAAATGGGAGGTTGAACTGAAAATCCCATTGGCAGAGCTTTCCATCACTTTGCTTCCGGGCGCAGAAACTCCGGTGGGATTTGCTTTTGCCTACCTCAATCGAACCGGGCTGCCTGCAACACCTCCTCCCGGGGGAGGCGATTGCCTCAATACGGGCGTGACGACTGACTTTGCTGCGGTGTGGCCCAGCGGCTTGATTTCAGCCTTTGGCGGCAATTTGCCAACGATTGTCAATGACCGGAGTCTATGGGGAAATTTGATGGTCGGCATGGAGGCGCCAATCGTTGGGTTCAACGACCCGGGGTGTTGTTTTAGCAATGATATTCAATTTCTTCCCCATCTGCCGCCTTTCAATGTCGCGGAGGCGGTGAATTTTTTCGCGCGAGTGAAAAACTTCCATGCCTCCTCCCCTGCCCCCAAAGTAAACGTGGAAGTCAGTTTGCACGGGTTTGGAACCGGCGGCGCGCCGATCGCGGGATTTCCTGCGACGACGCACGTTTTGAATATCGCCCCGGGAACGATGGCGTTGAGCGCGGCGGTGCCGTGGACGGTTCCCGCCTCATTTGCTGGGCAACATGGTTGTGTCCAAGCCGTGATCTTGCCTCCTGATGTTGATAAACCCTACGTTGCACAGGGCGGGGCGAGCCTGGCGCAGTATAACATCAACGTGAATTGCATGCCCCAAGGCCTTTCCGGCAAGTTCAAATTTTTGGTCTATAATGCCCTGGCTGACCCACAACCTTTGAAGATGATGCTGATCAAACAAGAGTTGCTTCCCCCTGGTTTTGAGAAAACGGAATTTTCCAGGCTGCCGCAACTTCCCAGGCCATTGCAGCCCAAAGAGGAAATCGAAGCGGAATTGACTGTCACCGTTCCTCGCAATATGCCCATCACGCAATTGCCGGCAGAAAACGTTCAGGTCTCTCCCACGGCCGGCGGAACTGCGCCGCCGTTGAAATTTCCCACGGGCGCTGCGCCGGTTTTTGTCAATGTGAGAACCGGTGATCGCTTACACGTTACTGCAACCGGCTCTGTTGACCTCGACGGAAACGGACCACTCAAGAGCAACGGCCCGCAAGGGCAAGACCTCACGAACAATTCGCGGCGCGGATTCCCGTATCTGCTCGAGGGCGAGAGGGCGAGCCTGTTTGCCGGCGCTTTGATTGCGTCGTTCAATAGTTTCAGAACCAGTTTTGTTGCAGGCTCTGAGCTGACCTTGACGGTCCCGCCGGGCGTTGAGGGCTTTTGGCTGGCGATCAATGACCAAGACTCGAGTTTCAGCAATAACACCGGCGCGGGCTTCAAGGTGATGATTACGCAGTTGCAGGATCCTCTCGTTGCAGCAGGAGACACGTCCACGGCGCAAGCCACTCCCGTCACGATACCACAAGTCAATATCACTGCCGCTTCCTCCGCGCGCGTCACGGTTGGTGATGGCACTGTCTACAATTTATTGACCACCCACGGTGGCGTGACGTATCAATTTTTGATCACAGAGGCAGAAGCTCGCGGCCCGGTTTGCCCCTGCGGTCAAGCCAGCGCTGCCAGCTACGCGCTTTCCTCCTCGCTCATGATTCTGGGATTGCTCTTCATTCGGCGCAGAGTACGGCGTAAAACGAAAAATGAATGAGCGCGCTCAACGCGGATAACCTGAAGCCAATGCGCCCTGCACTTGTCGAATATCTCGAGAACAAAATCGGCACGGGCTTCTTTGTGCCCGACGGCGCTTTTCTCATTGCCATTGCCCTCGTGCTGGGAATTTACTGGATCGTCCGTCAAGCCGAGGAAGCCCGAGAGAATTCCCGTGCCGTGTTCCGCGTGTGTCTGATCACACTTGTCGCTGGTTACCTTTCAGCCCGGCTTTATATCGTTCTCCAGCACTGGACTTATTTTGCTGCTCATCCTGCGGAGATCGTTCGCTTTTGGGAACACGGCACGGCAAGCTTTGGCGCATACAGTGGCGGAATCCTCGCCGCGCTCCTCGCCACACGTCTTAACAAGCTATCAACAAAATCCTTTCTAGATTGGTGCGCGCCGGCAATGGCGCTGGGCATTTTTCTCGGCCGGACCGCTTGCTTTCTGAATGGTTGTTGCTTCGGCAAGCCCTCTTTACTGCCGTGGGCCATGCCTTTTCCCGCAGGCAGTGGCGCCTATCATGCCCAACTCCAAGCCAACCTAATCCAACCGAGTCCATGGTCCTTGCCGGTGCATCCCACCCAACTCTACGAAGCCGTATTTGCGCTGGCGGTTTTGGGATTGCTCTTGCGCACGAAGCAGCACATGCGTCCGGGGAATCTTTTTTTGCTGGTTGCTTTTCTTTACGCCCTCGGCCGCTTTGGAAATGAGTTTCTGCGGGCAGATGCTCGCGGCGGCACGTGGGGACTCTCGCTGCCGCAATTTTTTTGTGTGGGGGCGATCACAATCATAATATGCTGGTCTGTCTTAGCGATGTTGAAAGCTAGGCGTTCACAGTCTGGCTGAAGCAGAGATGAGAAGCACAATGATTGTCATTTTTATTGAGAAACAGATCGGTTGTGGTCATTATAGTGCGCGCTTTGATTTTGTGCTTCAAATACGTCAAGCCAAGAAGGAGCTCAAAAGGTGATGAGTAACTCAATAGATCGATTTCTTGCTTTCACTAATGTGCGGCTCAGAGTTGCAAACAAAGCGGCATCGTTAGTACTTATCCTCTTTTTCCCTTTTACCTTGGGGGGCCAAACCAATTTCTGGCAGCAAACCAACGGGCCTTCGGGCGGATTTATAAGTGCTCTGACCATCAATAGCAACGGACATATTTTTGCCGGCGCAGAACTCGGCGGCGTGTTTCGCTCTACCGATAACGGCGACAATTGGCAATTAGTCAATACCGGTTTGTCCTCTTTGTCTATGGAAGCGCTGGCTCTCAATCGCGCTGGGCACATTTTTGCCGGGACCGATGAAGGCGTGTATCGCTCTACGGACAATGGCGAAAGCTGGCGCCAAAGCAAAATCGGCATATCTGACGAGAGCGAGGTCAAAACGCTGGCAATCAACAACAATGGGCACATTTTTGCCGGGACAACCGGAGACGGCGTGTTTCGCTCCACCGATAATGGCGAGAGTTGGCGCCAAATCAATACAGGCTTGAGCCAATATGCTCTTTTTGTGGAAGCGCTGACGATCAATCGCATGGGGCACATTTTTGCCGGCACAAATGACGGCGTGTTTTGCTCCGTCGACAGTGGCGAGAGTTGGGGTCAAAGCAATGCGGGTTTAACTGATGATGTTCAAGTTTTGGCGATCAACAATGTTGAGCACCTCTTTGCCGGCACTGATGGCGGCGGCGTATTTCGCTCCACCGACAATGGCTCGAGTTGGCACCCAATAAGTGCCGGCTTGCGTGATACCGTCATCACTGCAATAACTATCGATGATGGGAAAATTTTTATCGGCACAGAGGGCGGCGGCGTGTATCGCTCCACCGACAATGGCGATACTTGGCGCCAAGGCAATAACGGTTTGACCAATACAATTATCGGCGCGTTGGCCATTAACAACACCGGGCATGTTTTTGCCGGGACCGGCGGCGGCGGCGTGTTTCGTTCCCTCGACAACGGCGACAGTTGGCTGCAAATCAATACCGGCTTGATCAATACCGCTGTTACTGCGCTTACCATCAACAGCGATAAACACATTTTTGCCTGGACCGTAGGCAATGGCGTTTTTCGCTCCACCGACAATGGCGCAAGCTGGCGTCAAATCAATATTGGCTTTACCGATGCCGCGGTCTTCGCACTGACCATCAATAATCAAAAGCACATTTTTGCCGGGACAGAAGGCCGAGGAGTTTTTCAGTCTCTCGACAATGGCGAGAGTTGGCGCCAAATCAATAGCGGCTTAACCGATACCTCTGTTGCTGCACTGACGATCAACAATGATGGGCATATCTTTGCCGGTACGCCTGAGGGCGGCGTGTTTCGTTCGACAGACAACGGCGGAAGCTGGCGCCAACTCAATAACGGCTTGACCAATACCGACGTCACCGCGCTGGCGATCAACAAGGATAAACATATTTTTGCCGGGACGACTAGCGGAGACGTGTTTCGTTCCATTGACAATGGCGAGAGTTGGCACCCACGCAGCACCGGCTTGACCGATAGCAGTGTCACTGCTTTGGCTATCAACAATCAAGGACATCTTTTTGCCGGGACGCTTAGTTGGACCGGATTCTTGAACTTCAAAACCGGCATGTTTCGCTCTACTGATAATGGCGAGACTTGGCATCCAATCAATGCCGGCTTACTCGATGAGAGAGGCCTTTTCATTTCTTCTCTGGTCATCAACGACGAGGGTCACATTTTTGCGGGGATGCTGATTGGCGGAACGTATCGTTCCACTGACAATGGCGATACTTGGCAGGCAGTCAATATCGGCGGGTGGCCCAATCTGGTTTTGGTTTGGTCGTTGGTTATGAACGATCAAGGACATGTCTTTGCCGGAATGTACGCCGGCGGCGTGTCTCGCTCTACCGACAATGGCGATACTTGGCAGTCAATCAACGCAGGCTTAAACAACGCTGAGGTTGGGGCGCTGCGTATCAACACGGAAGGGCAGATCTTTGCCGGGACAACGCGCGGTGTGTTTCGCTCCATTGACAGCGGAGATAGTTGGAATCCAAGCAATGCCGGCTTGACCGATACCACTACCGTTCTTGCGATCAACAATGACGATGACATTTTTGCCGGGACGAATGGTAACGGCGTGTTTCGTTCCACCGACGAGGGCGGCAGTTGGGGCTCAATCAACAGCGGCTTGACCGATACCAACGTCACCGCGCTGGCTATCAACAACGATGGACACATATTTTCCGGAACAAAAGATCGCGGCGTGTTTCACTCCACCGACAACGGCGGGAATTGGCGCCAGATCAACAACGGTTTGATCAATACAAAGATCAAAGCGTTGGCGATCAGCAACAATGGGTATATTTTTGCCGGAACGGATAGTGGCGGCGCATTTCGGTCACTCGATAATGGCGAGAGTTGGAGCCCGGTCAATACCGGCTTGGTCGACTCTGTCATCACAACGCTGGCGGTCAATCAAAATGGGCACATATTCGCCGGCACAAGCGACCGCGGCGTGTTTCGTTCCACCGACAATGGCGAGAGTTGGCGTCCAATCAATACCGGCTTAACTTATTACTACATCACTGCACTGGCTATCAACAAAAATGGACACCTATTTGCCGGGACGTTTGGCCCGCTCTTCACGTTTACTTTGTTTCGCTCCATTGATAATGGCGAGACTTGGAGTCTAATCAATAGAGGTGATCCCACTTCGATACATACCTTTTTCACTTTTGAGTTGGCTATCTCTAGCGACGGGTACATTTTTGCCGGAACGTGGGGTGGGGGCGTGTTTCGCGGTGTGCAGGATAACTGCCCAAACAAGAGCAATCCCGATCAAACCGATACTGATCAGGATGGCCGCGGCGATGCTTGCGACAATTGCCTGAACATGGCCAATCCGAGTCAGGTGGATACCGATCAAGACGGCAAAGGTGATGCGTGTGATTCCTGCCCGAATGACCCGAACAAAACTGAGCCCGGCATTTGCGGTTGCGGAACACCGGACGACGTGGATACCGACAACGATGGCACCCCGAATGCCTGCGACGCTGATGATGATAATGACGGTGTTTCGGATCTTAATGACAATTGTCCCGTGATTTATAATCCCTATAACGTTGATACGAATAACGACGGCATCATGGATGCCCAGCTCAACACGGATGCAACTAGCCCCGGCGGCGATACCCTCGGCGATGCCTGCGATGACGACGATGATGCGGATGGCGTTCTGGATCTTGCTCCTGATAATTGCCCGGTGACTTATAACCCTTATGACCGTGATACCAACAACGACGGCATCATGGATGCCCAAAGCGATTGGAATCAAAATGGTTTCGGCGATGCATGCGAAGATTATGACAACGATAAAGTCGTCGACAAAACAGACAACTGCCGGGAGATTTGGAATTCAGATCAAAAAGACGCCGATGGCGACGGTATTGGCGATGCATGCGATGACAGCGATGGCGATGGCATCAGCGACGCGGTTGATCCCCAACCGGCAACGGCCTCGTCAGACTTCAATCGTGGAACCACGACCGGAACCATCACGAGCCGAGGTGATCAGGCCTTAACGATAACGAATGCGACAAATCCACAAGGGGTCATGATTCGAGCGGATTCCTCCGGAGGCGCGACGCCGGCAATGATCAGTGCTTGTTCGTCGGAAGAAACGTTGAGCGCCGGCGATGAATTCATCTTGACCTGCCAACGTGATAGCCTTGAAGCTCGAAGCGAGACAATCGCGGGCAGCGTCACCCTTGAAACGACGAACGGTATTGTCGAAGCAAAATTACTCGCCACGAATGGGAGGTTTGCAACCACGAGCCTAAGCGCTGGCAATGCCTTGATCTTTGAGCCGAGCACTTTCACCGTAACGGCTCCAGCCACGAATGCGAACACTATCGTTGTAATTTTCGAGGGCAAGGAAATTTCCGTAGCTCCCGGCGAAAGCCGCAAGATTGGCGGCGAGCAAGAAAAACACCCCGACAAGACTTTCATTGGGATCATCTTGGCTTTGCTGGCTATGCTCGTGGCTGGAATCGTTCTGATCATTGCCAAGAGCAAAGCCGGCATTATAATTGTGATCTTGGCGGTTTTGGCGATCGCCATTCTTCTATTTCTGCGCCATAAAAAGCGCAAACGCGAACAAAGCTAGAACTTGAATTTTGCACGCTGGTTGCCTATTCGGTCGAAAGCAATGGCGCGCCACACACAACTCCGCTTAGGAGTGAAATGTTTATAGAACGTGAGGCTCTTGGATGTCCTTGAACTAGCGGAGTTGAAAGCGTGCCTCTTGTTCGAAAATTTTGGCCCCAGCTCGTGCGCCCTTGCGAAGGCGCCAAACCTTCGCAAGGGTAATCCCTCAGATTGGTGAAGAACGTAGCGCAGACATCTTGTCTGCAGGCAGGATGCCTGCGCTACTCCACACGTAACTGAGGCGTTACTCGCAAGGGTACTTCGCGCTTGACTTCGTAGCAAATTCCCCTATCTTCCCTCCCGAAGAAAACCACTGCCTGCTATCTTCTTCCTCGCACAAGGAGCCTTCCCATGCTTCGTCGCTTTGCGATTCTCGCCGCGCTGTTTGGCCTCGTCATGCTGTCGCTCTTCGCGTTTCACTCTCAACCTCCTCAGGCAGCCGAGAGCCGTGCTTGGCTTTCTTCTTCAAAAAAAGCGGGCTTCAAGTGGAATTATTTACCCGGTCGTGTGATCGTCAAATTCAAACCTGAGATTAAAAACGCTGCGCGCGACCGCCGTGTGCAAGCATTGTTGAGCGCACACGCGCTCGGCGAGATGCAGCGGATGTTCACAAAGGTTGCAGATCGAGTTTTGGCGGCGAGCAAACAAATCGGATTGGATCGCATTTTCGTCATTCCGGTGCCGCCGCAAACGAACGTGCAATGGCTCGCGGCCACTTTGCAACAAGACCCGGTAGTGGAATATGCGGAGCCGGATTATTTGCTTCCATTGGAGAGCGCGGCTTTTAGTTTGTCATTCCGTAGGAACCTTTTTCAAATGCACGTTGATGCCAGTGCTGGAAAAGATCCCTACTGGATGACATTGTTAGAGGGTGCGGAGGTTTCTAACAACGCTGCGCCCAACGACTCGCTTTATCCTTTGCAACAACACCTCACACAAGTCAAAGCGCCGGAGGCGTGGGACATTGCGACCGGCGATTCAACTGTGATCATCGCAATCATCGATAGCGGCACGGAATGGCAACATCCCGATCTCGCTGCGAACATTTGGAGGAACCCGAATGAAACGCTCGACGGGATTGACAACGACAACAACGGCTTTGTCGATGACGTGCGCGGTTGGGATTTTGTGGATGGCATTCCCGATGCGTTTCCCGGCGAAGATGCCGACACGCCCGATAATGATCCCAGCGATTTCGTGAGCCACGGCACCGGCGTGTCCGGCGTTGCAGCGGCGATGACGAACAATCACACCGGCATTGCGGCGCTTTCGTGGAATGTCAAACTCATGCCGTTGCGCGTGGGCTGGCTGCGCATCGATCGCGAGAGTTTGGTGAGCGCCGCTTTTTCCGCGGCCGCGTTTGTGTATGCCGCAGACAACGGCGCGCACGTCGCGAACTTGAGCGCGGGCAGCTCGCGTGTGGTGGCCGATGCCGCGTTGTATGCTTTTGAAAAAGGCGTGGTCATTGCCGGCGCTGCGGGCAATGCAGGAAATGAAGAAGCCTATGGCTTGAACCTCGCGCCGTTCACGATTACGGTCGCGGCCGTGGATGATCGCGACGAGATGGCTTCATACTCTTCGTTCGGTGATTGGATCAAAGTGTGCGCGCCGGGCGGAGCGATCAAACGCCGGCGGCCCGGAATTTTGACCACGACTTTGCGCGGCGGTTATATGGAAATGGAAGGCACTTCCTTCGCCTCGCCGCTCGTGGCCGGGCTTGCGGCATTGTTGAAGTCGCAGCGCCCGGATTGGCCGCCGGCGCAAATCACTTTTCAAATCGTGGAGACTGCCGATCCGATCGACGCGCTCAATCCGGATTTTCTGCACGGCAAACTCGGGCGCGGACGCATCAACGCGCAGCGCGCGCTCACGGAAACCGTGGTGGCGTTGCCGGAAATCGCGCTCGGCAAAACCTACGTGCGCGACAATGCCAATCAAATTTTGGATGCGGGCGAAACGGTCGAGCTGAGTCTCGATCTGCAAAACGTTTGGGGCGATGCCGTCAACTTGCAAGCGCAGCTTGTCACGGACGATTATGCGATCAGCATTTTGAAAAGCACGGCAAGTTACGGCACGCTACCCGGCCTTTCCGATCTCAGCCGCAACGTGCAAAACAACGCGAGCGATCCGTTCATCGTCTCCGCGCACGCCGAGGCCCTGCCGCATCGCGTGCGCTTCACGCTCGCGTTGAGCGCGGATAACGGCTATCAACAAAGCTTCGAGTTTCATGTTGCAATCTCGCCGGTGGTGTTTTTGGTGGATGACGATCACGGCCGCAACAATGTAGAAAATTTTTATACGGAAACGTTGGATAGCCTCGGCCTCGCGTTCGATACGTACACGCACCCATTCGAGCTGCCGGAGCTTGACGTTCTCGCGCAATATTCCAACGTGATTTGGTCGTGCGAATGGGCCTTTCCCACTTTGGAGGCAACCGACCGCACGGCGCTCGCGCAATATCTCACCAACGGCGGCAAGCTTTTCATCTCCGGCCAAGATATCGGCTGGGATTTGAGCGACGCCACGCCCGGGCTTTTCAATGAATATAATTTCTCGCAAGGCGCGTCGCGGCAGTTTTATGAGAATTTTCTGCACGCGCGTTATCTCAGCGACGATGCCGAGCTTGCTGCGCTCAGCGGTGTTGCGAACGATCCCATCGGCAATGGGCTTGCATTCGATATCGAGCAGCCCGGCCGAACGATCAGCGAGCAATTCCCGAGCGAGATTGCGCCGCTCGCGCCCGGCGTGAGCATTTTCAATTATGCGAACGGCCGCTCGGGTGCGGTGCGGTATGAAGGCGATCATCGTTTGGTTTATTTCGGCTTCGGCGGATTCGAAGCCATCGTGCAATTGCAGCAACGTTATGAAGTGATGAGCCGGGTCTTGAATTGGTTGAATGGTTACAGCTTCGAGCACGTGCCCTTGCGCGACACGGATGACACAACACGCGCGCGCCTCGTGCAGGCCAAGCTCGCTTCTACCGTGAGTCCGCTCGCGAGCGCGGCGTTGTATTGGGACGTTGACGGCAAGCTGCCTTTCAACAAAGCGCCGATGCGTGATGAAGGCAACGGCGTTTATAGCGCGGAGATTCCGCCGCAATTCCAGCGCACCGTGGAGTATTTCATTCACACCAAAAATGAAGAAGGCTTCTCTTCGCCCATTCAAAAATTTTCCTATTCAACCCACCCCGATACCATGGCGCCGTTGATTGCGAGCTCGACTGCTTTGCCCAATGCGCTGAGTAACGCCGGCCCGTTTGCGGTCACAGTGGAGGCCGAAGATTTGAGCGGCATCGACACGAGCGCGGCGTGGCTGCACGTTCGCAGTTCCTGGGGCGGGCAAGACAGCGTGCGGCTGCAGTCAACGGCAACGCCGAATCGTTTTGTGAGTGAGATGCGCGGCCCGTTTCATTTCGGCGATACGTTGCGCTATCGCGCGAGCGTGCGCGACTTGGCATTGGCGCGCAATCGCAGCATATCAAGTGAAAGAAGTGTTGTGTTCGGCGCTGAAGGCTTTGAGAGCGGCTTGCGCGAATGGCGCGTCGATTCCCTCGGCTGGGGCGTGGCGAGCGCGCGCAGATTTGTCGGGCAATTTGCGGCGAACAGCAATCCGGGTCGCGGATATTCGAACAATGCCAACACTGCGTTGACGTTGGCCGTTCCGCTCGACCTTTCCCATCTCATCAGCTTGCTCTCCGCGGGTTTGGAATTTCACGAGCAGCATTATTTCGCCGCAAATCAAAATGATTTCGGCGTGGTTGAAATCAGCGGCGACGGCGGGCAGAGTTGGCAGCAATTGAGCGAGACTTTTCGCGGCGCGCAAACGCAGTGGCAGCGTCGCGCGTATGATCTCAGTTTTTATAAAGGCCCGGGCTTCAATGACGTGCGCCTTCGCTTTCGCGCGCAGACGGATAGCCTTGCCAATGCCGCGTTGCCCGGTTGGTTCATTGATGAAGTGCGCGTGGTGGAATATGCCGCAGCGGCCGTCGCGCAACCGCA
>Ga0247727_10006096_pt1 | contig 23877 bp, 20 predicted proteins | sample WisWelCaveWW1625_FD_202498 | JGI IMG/M metagenome (GOLD analysis project Ga0247727, IMG submission 202498) | Biofilm microbial communities from Wishing Well Cave, Virginia, United States - WW16-25 | ecosystem: Environmental > Aquatic > Deep subsurface > Groundwater > Cave microbial mat | place... | reverse complement strand
CCAGATGATCGAGAAGCTCAAGGTCCGGTCGAGTCACACGGAGGGCTTTCGCTGGTTTCCACATGGCGGCGCCAGCATAACCCAACGACCCGGCTATTGCCTAGCTATTTATGACGCACTACACTAGCGTCCAGTCTAACTGGATCCGCAGCACGGACGATCACTTTCTTCCCTTCGAGGCCGCTGAGTCGCTTGGCGTTTGCCGGCAGCTCGTCGTCGATGGTCAAGGTAAATCGCATGTCGTGAGCAAGCATGCGCCGCGGGATCGTCAGCGCCGATCCCGGTCGACGGGCTTGCCTCGCACGCGCGTCGCGCGCCGTGGGCCTGAGGGGGCGGGAGGCGTCAGAAGTGGCGGAGCCGACGGGACTCGAACCCGCGATCTCCGGAGTGACAGTCCGGTGTGTTAACCAACTACACCACGGCTCCGTGCTTCGAACGCGCCTCGAAACCGCGACAGAGTAGACCAGGGGACGATTGACGTCAACGCGCGGGGCGTGGTGACCGCGCCCGTCGACCGGCACCGAGGGTCACGGAGCGTCGAGCTCATAGGCGCCGGCGTCGGGGATCCCGTCGGACGAGCGCGCGCGCGCGCCGGCCGGGTGCACGTACTCGAACTCCGGAGCGTGCTCTCGATCGGATCCGCTGCCCGCCGCGACGCCTGCATCGACGGCGGGCGAGTCGGCCCGGAGCCGCCAATCGAACCCCGCGACGGAGACGAGACCCGCGTCCGTTGCGACCACGTTCCCGCCGCCGTCGTCGAGGTCCTGGAAAAACTGGCGACCGCCGGTCCACAGGTTGCGTAACTGGGTCAGCACGCCGAGCTCCCGCGCGACCACGTTTCCCGACACGATCGCCCTGCCCGAGGCGATCTCGCCCGGTCCGACGAACAGATTGTTGAGGAGCCTGGCGGGTGCGGTGCTCGAGTTGCGCACGAATGTCCCGGCGGATCGATCGTTGACGATCGTGTTGTGCAGCACGTACAGCGCCCCGCCATGGCCGAGGCCGGTCGTCTCGGCCGCGTAGCTGACGATCCCGCCGTTCTCCGCGTCCGGGCCCTGGTGGATCAGGTTGCCGAGGACGAGCGCGTCGCCGCCCTCGGGCAGGTCGACGGCGAGGCTCGAGCGACCATCTGCCTCGTCGCTCAACCGGTTGTACAGGACATGCGTCCGGCGCGCGCGGCTCTTGACCAGGTGTCCGATGATCGCGTGATGCACATAGCTGAAACGCAGGGTGAAGCTCCGCTCCTTGCCGATGTACAGGTCGTGCGACTGGCCGTCCCCGGCGCCGTTGCGTGCGAACTCCGAGCGCTCGATCACGACGTCGCCGTCGGGGCGCCCCGACGTGAGGACTCCGTTCTCGTTGTCGTGGAACGAGCAGTCGAGGACGGTCAGCCCGGAACCCTCGAGGCGCAGCCCGGCGCCGTTGCGATCGCTCACCCGGGCGCCCGAGAACTCGACCGATTCGATGCGGTTCCGGTCGCCCTTGACGACCCAGATCGCCTTGCCCTCGGCTGCGGCGCCCTCGGCCCGCAGGTGCGGGCGGCCACCGACGCCTCGGATCGTCAGGTCGTTCTGGGTCCATACCGCGACATCGGCAGGGTAGTCTCCCGCGTCGATCTCGATCACATCGCCGTCGGTCGCGACCGACGCGGCCCGGCTCGGTGCGGTCAGCTCCCGGCCCGGACCGACTTGCAGCACGTGCGGCTCGGCCGCCACGCCGGGCCCGATCGCGAGCGCCGCGCATGCCGCCAACATCGTTGTTTTTTTTTGCATCGAGGGCGCCCTGCGGATCGGCGGCGGGTGTGTTCGGACGAGATCAGCCGGCGGACCGACCGTTCCCAGCCGAGAGCAGAGGCCTGTGCGGCCCACGGAGCGGCGACGTTGGCCGAAGCGGGATCATGGGCCCTTGCGGACCGGGCGGGCGACGAAGGCGGAGTCGGTCCCCGCGGTGCCGTCGCCACAGAGGTTGGCGGCACGGATCAGGTAGTGGAACATCTGGCCCGGGGGCGGGGTCGAATCGACGGTCTGCCTGTCGGTGCCCTGCGTCTCGACGCGCGGAGCGAAGTCGATCGCTTGGCCGTCCGGCGTGACGGTCGGGACGAGATCGCCGCCCAGCTTCAGCACGACGAACGCCGGTTCCGCGGTCTCGCCGTCGTTCGCCGAACGCGTCCGCCGGCCCGGCACATGGAGCGTCGCGGCGCTCCGGGGCAGATCCTCGGGAGGCTCAGACAGCGTGAATCCCTGCTCGAGTCCCCGCTCGTCGTTGACGTACCACTCGGTCAGGCGGCCCCGGCGGTAGTCGATGCGCTTGCCCCGCGGATCGAGCGTCGGGGCGTCGACTGCGCGCACGTCGGTCCCGCGGCCAACCCCCACGAGCGAGAGGGACAGCTCCCACGGCGGGCCCTCGTCGGTGCGCGGGGTGATGCGGACCGCGTCTCGCGTGAAGTGGCTGCGGAAGTTGTGGTCGCGGTTCGGCGCTTGATAGGAGGCTTCGCCGCCTTGCCGCGAGGCGGCGTTGTGGGGCGTGATCTGGTACTCGGATTCGGCGGCCGTCCGCTGCGCCTCGGTGATCCACTCGGTCGTGACGTCTGACGAGGGAACCGCAGGCTCCTGGGCCTGAAGGTTCGGTGAGAAGAGCGTCACCTGGTGCCAGAGAAAAACCGCGAGCACCGCGGACGCGACCCTTCTCACAGGCCGCCTGGCCCCCCGCTTGGCGCCGCCTCCTGGCCCGCCCAGAGACGACACGCTGCCGAGCCGGGCCCTGACTGCACGCAAGAACCCATCCCCCCGCAGAAACCCACCGATGGAGCCCAAAAAGTATACGCTCAAAGGTTATCGCAGGCTCTGATCCGCTTCGGCGCGCCGGGAGGACCCTGTCTTTCCTCCTTGTCACGCGCCCGCGGATCACGGCGCGCGAGGGCGGCGAGGACGCGGGCGACCTGCGCGCGCCAGCCGCCCCAGCCCGAGGAGTCCTGCGCCTCGTCGGCCGTGACGCGATACCCGTTGCGCTCGAGGATCAGGACCAGCTCGCGCCCGTCCTTGGCGAGGTCGTACGGTCGGGTGAATCCGCGGAGCTCGCGCCGGTTCCACTGGACGAAGAACCGGGCCCGCTGCACGCCCGCCGCGCCCGCCGCGCGCTCGATCTCCGCCACGAGCCGCTCATCCGCCTCGAACGATTGGACGGCGGCGCCGCCGAAGGCGCCGACGCGCGCGATCCCGGCCCAGATCGCCGCTGCGCCCGCCTCCCGCGTGCCGAACGTCGACCGCGCCGCGTCCCGCCGCAGCCGGGATCGCGCTTCGAGCCAGGGTACGAGCTCATCTCCGAGCATGCGTAGTCGGCTGCCTTCTCGCCACCGAGATCGGACCACCGGCCCTCCGGGTGCTTCGCAACGAGGGCCACGACGACCGGCTCGATCGTCCGTCCCACGAGGTGGTCCAGCGTGTTCGGAGGGTGTCCCATCGTGAGCCAATCGTCTCCGCCGTGGACCACGACGAGCGGGTAGGTCCGCTCGCCGGCGTCGTAGCCCGCGGGCGGATAGACGTGGACGTCCCGTTCGTTCGCCAAGATCGCGCTCGCAAAGCGCTGTGTCTCGACGCGCCCCGGCGCCGAGCCGGTGTACGGCTTCTCGTGCGCCGGCTCGACGTATCCCGGCAACAGCAGCTCCGACTGGTCGCCGTACCACTCGCTCGGAACGCGGCGCGGGTTGAGCGGGTCGGGAGCGAGCCTGTCGAAGTCCACGTTGAACTGGTATTCCCAGCGCAGCCCGGGATCGAGCGGGAAGCTGCGGTAGTACAGATCCGTCCCCCGCGAGAGGGTCAGCTCCTCGCGGTATCGTGTCATCAAGCCTGTGACCCCGACGTCCCGCTCCGCACCGCGGTACACGAAGTGCACGAACCGCCCGTCCTCGACGATCGGATAGCTCCGCAGCTCGGCGAAGAACGCGTCGACGAGCAGGCGCTTGTCCGGAGCGGACTCGACCTGTCGGACGAACGCCTCGAACCGACTTCCCGGCGCCCCGCTCCCGATCGCGGCGCTCGTGCCCTCGGCCGCGGGCCCGACACGCACCGCGGCGATCTCCCGCACGTTGCGCACATAGGCCGTGCCGTTAGCGAACGCGGGATACGTGACCCCGGTCTCGGCGAGGACCGTACGGCGCGCCTCTTCTCGATAGCCTTCGGGGCTGGCCCGGGCGACGACGACCACACTTTCGGCGCCGAGGATCACGAGGTGTCGATCGACCGCCACGAGACCCGTGCCGCCCGGCGGCCGGGACGTCCAGACCTCCTTGCCCGTCGCTGCCTCCACGCAGGAAAGAAACCGGCCGTCGAAGCCGTACAGATACCCGTCGACGTACACGGGGCACGACAACCTGGCCTTCAGGTTGTCGTCGCGCCAGACCTCTCGCACGCGGAATCCCTCCGGACTCGCTGCGACCTCGACGCGGATCGACTCCGGCTGGTCGTGGATCAGCACGGCGCCGCGACCGAGTGGCACGAGCTTGGCCGTGCTGCCGTCCCGACCCTCGGCCCCCCATTCGTGACGCCACAGAACGTCTCCGGTCCGCAGGTCGAATCCGGTCAAGAGGCGTGTCGAGACGACGACGAGCTGCAGCGAGCCACTGACGTCGAGCACCACGGGCGAGTGGTAGCCCACGAGATCGTCGCCCCCGGCGGACCACACGGTCGCTCCGCTGCGTTTGTCGAACGCCGTGACGAGCCGCCCCTAGCTTCCCCCGGTTTCGACGTACAGGAGGTCGCCGAGCGCGAGCGGAGTCGTAACGAAGCCGAATCGCGGCTCTCGGGCGCCGAGCTCCGCGACGAGATCGCGCGACCAGACCTTCGTTCCGTCCGTGGTGCGTAGGGCGAGCAACAGGCCCTTCGGTCCGAGTGCGTACACGACACCGCCGTCGATCACGGGCGTGCTGGACGGCCCGTCGTCCGAGCCGTCGTGACCGGCGTACCTCGGGCCGAGGACTTGGCGCCAGCGTTCCACGCCGGTTCGCGCGTCGAGTGCGACGACGTGGTCCGAGCCTGCATCCGCCGTGGGCGTTACGAGGAGTCCCTCTACTTGGCGAAGCGCGTCGCGGCGCGGGTCCGGGCCTTGGCTGCTTCGACCGCTCGGCTCCGTGGCGGTGCGGTAGTCGCGAGCGAGTCGACCAGGTTCCGCGCGATGGCGGCCATCTGCTCCACCGCGGCCTCGAACACGGCCTCGTTCGCTTTCGACGGTCGGTGGAAGCCGCTGACCTTGCGCACGAACTGCAGGGAAGCCCCGCGGACTTCCTCGTCCGTCACCGGCGGATCGAAGTTGAACAGCGGCTTGATGTTCCGGCACATGATTCCCCTTTGAGGCCCACGAGCAGCAGAATCGTATCCGGTGTGCGAGGCCGTCGTCTCCCATCCGCTCGAGACGCGGGCCGTGCGGCATGGCGTGGTGGGCGGTGTCGGGCTCGAACCAACGACCCCCTGCGTGTAAAGCAGGTGCTCTACCGACTGAGCTAACCGCCCGCCTGTCGCCGGCATGGTAGGTTGCGCCGGTCCGTCGTCAAGTCCGCGCTCCCGATCGCGGCTGCGTGGAGTGGCGCCTATACTGGCTCGATGGAATCGCGAGTCGCGCTGCTCTTCCTCGCGACGGCCCTGGGCGCGGTGCTGTCGACGAATGGGCAGGAGCCAGCGGTCCCGGCGAGCCCCGAGCCGGCAGCGGCTGCGCCCGCTCCTGTGGATCGCGTGAGTCGCCTCCAGGGCCTCGTCTATCTCGGCCGCAATCGGCCCGTCGTCGGTGGGGTCGTGGTCGTCCGGTCCCGTGCGGATGCGAGCCGCGTCTGGCTGACCTCGACCGACGAGAAGGGGGTGCTCCGCATCGAGGGCCTGCGCGACGGGTCGTACGATGTGTCGGTCGCGCGCGAGGGCCTCGACACCGTCGCCAAGTCGGACGTCACGCTGCGCTTTCCGTTCCGCGCGGTCGTCGAGCTGGCCATGCAGCCCTCGCCCGCGGCGGTCGGCGCGATCGCGCCTCCCGCGGGCGAACGCGCCGCGACGGCCTCGCCCGTTCGACTCGAGGGATCCGTGCGCGACGTCGCGCTCGACCCGCTGGCGGAGGCGCGCGTTCGCATCGTGGACACGACCGGCCACACAGATCCGCGGGTCGCCACGACCGGTTCGGGCGGGACATTCCGGTTCGACGACCTGCCGGCCGGAGACTGGTCGGTCCAGGTGCGCGCCGTGGGACGTCTCTCGATTCGCGCGCGGGTCGATCTGCGAGCGGATACGACGCTCGACGCGATCCTCGTGCAGCAGCCGGCCGGATACGTCCCGTCGCCGCTCGAGCTGATGCCGCCCGAGGAGCCGATCATCCCCGAGGCGTTCCGCCTCCCGCCGGCCCCGACTCCCGCGCCTCAGCTCGACGTGCGCACGGCGAAATAGCCGCGGCGTGCGCGGATCTTGATCTCCGGCCGCACCGACTCGAGGCGGATCGGGATCCAGTGGCCATCCCAGTTCTCGTTCGTCGTCGAGTAGGAAACGTAGTACTGCCGGCCCAGCTCGTCGGCGATGCGCTGGTACACGCCGGACAACTCGTCGGCCTTCTTGACCACGAACGATTTGCCGCCGGTGATCTCGGCCAGCTCCTTGAGCACACCGCGGTCGAACGAGCCGTCGCCCTCGATGCCGATCGTGTACAGGATCGTGTTGTTCGACTTCGCCTCCTCGAGCACGCGCTTGTATCCGAGGCGGCTCGAGGTGTCCTCGCCGTCCGACAGCAGGATCATCGCCTTGCGGCCGTCGATCTTGCCGATCTTCCGGTAGGCCGCGTGGAGCGCGTCGTACAACGACGTCGCGCCGAGCGGCTCGGTGCTCTGGATCGCCTGTTTCAGCGCGGCCGGGTCGGATGTCATGTCCTGGATCAGGAACACGTTGTCGTCGAAGTCGATCACGAGCGCCTGGTCGATCGGGCGCAGCGTGTCGACGAACGCGCCCGCGGCGAGGTGCACCTGCTCGATCTTGTCGCGCATCGACCCCGAGGCGTCGATGACGAACGCCAGCGTGATCGCGCGGTTCTCGGCATAGAAGTCGAGGATCTTCTGCTCCGTCTCGCCTTCGAGCAGTCGGAAGTCGCCCCGCGCGAGGTCCGAGACGAACTCGCCGTTCCGGTCGGTGGCGGAGATCCACAGCAGCACCCGGTTCACCTGCGCGACGTTCGAGAACCGCACCTGGCGCGTGATGATGACGTCGCTCGCCGACACGCCCTCCGCGTGCCAGGCCACGGCGCGGACGATCCACGACCGCGAACCCTCGCCGAAGTTGTGGAAGAACTCGTAGGGCGCCTCGCGGTCGACGAAGACGACGTCGTCGCCGACGAGGAACTCGACCCGCTCGACGAGGTCGGGATCGTCGATCTCGACGGTCGCGGCGATCCTCGTCTTGCCGAACACGACCTCCTGGTTCGCGGGCTGCGAGATCGTCACGGAGAACCCGTGACGGCGCTCGGCGTCCTGGGCCAGGACGAAGGCGACCGCGCTGGCACAGACGCAAGCGGCGATCGCGATCACGCGCCGAGAGGTTCGCGCGATCATGGCGCGGATCCCGAGGCGGGCGCGGGGGAAGGCGGCGGCGCGAGGAGGCCCGGCGCGAGCTGGGCCAGGATGCGGCGAACGCGCTCGGCCCGCTCCCCGCGGGCGCCCGCGTCGAGGAACTCCTTGTACGCGGCGATGGCGCCTGAGGTGTTGCCCATGCGCAGGAGCGCGTTGGCCAGGAATACCTTGGCCGCTCCGCTCGCCGGATCGGTCGCGAGGGCGTTGCGGAACGCGGCGATCGCGGCGTCGTCGGCGCCGAGGAGCGCCAGCGCGACGCCGTCGTTCAGCGCGGCGGTCGCCGACGGCTCCTCGCTGTACAACGCCGCGTAGAGGTCGTGGGCCTCGCGGAAGCGGCTCGCCCGGAACAGCAGGTACGCCAGGCGCTCGCGCTGCGCGCGCGTCGATTCGAGCGTTCGCTCGAGATCGATCGCATCGCTCCACTGGCTCCGCCCGGCGTAGATCCGCGCGAGCCGCTCGCGATCGGCCGCTGCCGCGTCGCCGGCACGTAGTCGCTCCTCGAGCGCGGCGACCTCCGCCCCCTCGGCCAGAATCTGCTCGCGGAGCTGGCGCATCCGCGTGGCGCGCGGCGCGTCGAGCCGCGAATCCGCGATCGCTTCGTCGATGCGGGCCACGGCTGCGTCGTAGGCGCCGTTGCGCCGCGCGATCTCGGCCAAGCCCGCTAGGGCCTCGGGCTGCGCGGGATCGAGAGCCAGGGCCGCGTGGAACGAGCGTTGCGCTGCGGCGAGCGAGCCCTCGTCGAGCTGGAGCAGGCCGAGCGTGGCCGGATGCTCGGGGTTCCTCGGCTCGAGCTGGCGCGCCTTCTGGATCGTCGCGATCGCCTCGTTCGCGAGGCCGAGCCGGCCGTAGGCTAGCGAGAGGCGGTTGAGACCGGCCGCGAAGTCCGGCCGGGCCGACACGGCCTCCTCGAGCAGGCGCACCGCATCCTCGAACCGGCCGAGACGCAGGTACAGGTCGCCGAGATTCGTGTACGCCGGTGCGAACCCACGATTCGACGCGATCGCGCGCTGGAACATCGCGATCGCCTCGTCGGATCGGCTCCGGCTCTCCAGGACCCGGGCGAGACCGTCGAGCGCGTCGGCATACTCGGGGCGCAGCTTCAGCCCGCGAAAGTACGCCGCATCGGCCTCGGCCAGGTCCCCCTGCTTCCACTGCGCATCGCCCAGGGCGACGAGCGACTGGAGGTGGATCGGGTCGAGATCGAGCGCGACCCCGAGCGATTCGACCGCCTCCGTGTACCGCCGATCGGCCGACAGCGCGAGACCGAGGTAAAAGTACGCACGGAACGAGTTGAGGGCCAAGGACGACGACTCGCGCAGCTTGTCGACGGCGACCGGATAATCGCCGTTCTTGTACGCCGTCACGCCCTCGTTCAGGAGGTCGTATGCGCGCCGTCGGACCTCGGACGCACGACCGGCCTCGGCGGCGCTCCCGACGAGCAGCGCGGCCACCGTCAGACAGGCGAGCACGGGGACCGCTCTCGAGCCCCGGACGAGCTTCGCGCACCGTCGGCGCGTCTCCGATCCTCGTGTCCCGCGCATCGACGCCAGTGTAGCCGTGAACCCGGGGGGCGCCAGGCGGACGCGCCCCGTATACACTGGTTGCCTCGTGCAGGGACGACACCTCAGCCCGAGCTTCCTTCCGGTCTGCGCCGCGGCGGCGACGGCGCTCCTCGTCGTCGCCGGGTGCTCGTCGCCCGCAGCGCGACCGGCGCTGGCCGTGACGGGAGATCCCGTCGACACGCGCGTGGTGCGCGGCACGCTCGAGCCGCGCTGGCTCTTGACCGGCGAGCTCGAGGCCGTGCGCGCGGAGGCGATCGTCGTCCCGCGGACGACGACGTTCCAGATGCCGATCCGCTGGATCGAGGGAGACGGGAGCGAAGTCGTCGCCGGGCAGAAGGTCCTCGAGCTCGACAACACCGCGTTCGCCGTCGACCTCGAGCAGAATCGACTCGCCGCGACCAAGGCGCTCAACGATCGGATGCAGAAGGAAGCGGACCTGGCGGTCGAGCTGGCCGATCGCCGGATCGCCGTGGAGCGTGCGCGCGTCGAGCGCGAGAAGGCGGCGCGGCGCGCGGCCGTTCCGTCGGACCTCGTGACCGGGCGCCAGTACCAGGACCTGCAGCTCGCTTTGGCCAAGGCGGATCTGGCGCAGGAGAAGGCGCGCGAGGATCTCGAAGCGAGCCAGCGCGCGGCCGGCGCGGAGCTCGACGAGCTGACGATCAGCCTCGCCAAGGCGCGCCAGAGCGTGGCTGTGGCCGAGCGCGCGATCGAGGCGCTGACGCTCGAGGCGCCGAGCGACGGCATCTTCGTCGTCGTGGGGGATCCCGAGGAAGGACGCAAGCTGCAGGTCGGAGACACGGTGCGGACCGGCCAGACCGTGGCCACGATCCCCGACCTCGACGCGATGCGGGTCCGGGCCGCGCTGAGCGACGTGGATGACAGCCGAGTGGCGCGGGGGATGCGCGCCCGATGCACGCTCGATGCGTTTGCGGACCGCGTCGTCCGGGGCGAGGTCGTCGAGATCTCGCCGATCGCCAAGCCGTACCACGACCGCGATTCGCGCCGCCGGTTCGACGTCGTCATCCGCCTCGACGCATCGGACCCGCAGACGATGCGTCCAGGAATGTCCGTGCGCGTCGAGGTGCTCGGCCCCGCGATCGCGGACGTGCTGCTCGTGCCGCGCGCGGCGATCGATTTCACGGGCGATGAGCCACGCGCGCTCCTCGCCGCGGGGGGCACCGCCGGCGTTCGCCTCGGTCCGTGCGACGCGCGGCAGTGCGTCGTCGAGGCCGGGCTCGAAGCGGGGCAGGCCGTGCGGGGGCCCGCGTGAGTGGAAGGTGGCGCTGGGTCGCGGGCGGGCTCGCCCTGATCGCGCTCGCCGCGTGGTGGGTCGGTCGCACCGTCGCCGCGCGCGGCGCCGGTCGCTGGGCCGAGGTGCGGCGCGGCGATCTCGTCCTGTCGGTCGACGTCGAGGGGATGCTCCGCGCCGTCGAGACGACGCGGATCGGGCCCCCTCCGCTGCGCGACGTGTGGGAGTTCAAGATCACGAGCCTCGCGCCCGAGGGCCGCGAGGTGGACGCGGGGACTCCCGTGGTGGCCTTCGACGCGAACGACCTGCGCCAAAGGCTCGAGCGCCAGCACGCCGAGCGCGACGCCGCGCGCAAGCTGATCGAGAAGACCGAGAAGAGCCTCGCCGTCTCGCGCGAAGCGGACGAGCTGGGTGTGGCCGAGGCCGAGGCCCGGCTGCGCCGCGCCGAGCTGTCGCTCGACGCTCCGCCCGAGATCGTGAAGGCCCAGGATCTCGCGCTCGAGCGGCTCGACCTCGAGCTGGCCGAGATCGAGCTGCGGTTTCTGCGCGAGCGTTCGGCGGCGGCCCAGCGATCCGCCGGGGCGCAGCTCGCCGCCCTGCGCAACCAGCTCGAGCGGGCCGAGCGCCGCGCCGAAGAGATCGAGTCGGCGATCGAGAGCATGGTGTGTCGCGCGCCGAAGACCGGCACGGTGATCCACGTCGTGAACTGGAACGGCGAGAAGCGCAAGGTCGGCGATTCGGTGTGGCGGGGCCAGGACATCGTCGAGCTTCCCGATCTGCGCGCGATGCGCGGGGACGGGCGAGTCGACGAGGCCGATGCCGGCCGTCTCGCCCGCGGACAGCGCGTGACGCTCAGGCTCGACGCGCATCCCGACGTCGAGTTCGGTGGGCGCGTGTCGTCGATCTGGAACACGATCCAGCCGGCGTCGTGGCGGAGCCCGCTCAAGGTCGCCCTGCTCGAGATCGATCTCGACGCCACCGACTCGCGCCGCATGCGTCCGGGGATGCGCTTCCGCGGCCGAATCGAGGTCGAGCGCGCGCCGGGGGTGCTGCTCGTTCCGGCCGAGGCGGTGGTTGCGACCATGGCCGGGCCGGTCGTGTACCGCCGGTCGCTCTCCGGCTCGGAGCCGGTGCGGATCGAGGTCGGCCGGCGGGGGACGACCGACGTCGAGGTCGTCTCAGGGCTCGACGAGGACGACCGGATCGCGCTCGGCGACCCGGCCACCACGGCGGCGAAGGGCTGATGCGCCGCGTGTGGCTCGGCGCCGCGGTCGCAACTGCCGGTGTCGCGGCGGCCGCCCTCGCGCTCCTCGCCTGGAGCCGGCTGCTGCCCGGGGTGGCGGAGGTCCCAAGGACCGCCGCGGTCCGCGGCGACTTCGTCCACCGGGTCTGGGCCGACGGCCACGTGCAGGCCGCCGAGGCCACGATCCTCGGACCGCCGCCGATGGTCCGCGGCCAGATGCGCATCGCGTGGCTTGCGCCCGACGGCGCCACGGTCGAGGCCGGGGAGGTCGTGATCCGGTTCGATCCGACCGATCTCGAGGCGCGCCTGCTCGACGGCCGCACGGAGCGAGCGACCGCCGACGCGCGGATCGAGCGCACGCAGGTCCGGGAGGAGAGCGCCGGCCGGAATCTCGAGCGCGACGCCAAGATGGCCGCGGTCGAGCTCGATTACGCGCGCCGGTTCCAGAGCAAGGACCCCGACGTGTTCTCGCGCGTCGACATCGCCAAGTCGGAGATCGACGAGTCGCTCGCCTCGGCACGCAAGGAGCACGCCGAGGAGGTCCGCGGCATCAAGGGAGAGCTGGCCGAGGTCGAGATCGACCTCCTCGGAATCGAGCGCCGCAAGGCGGATCTCAAGATCGCCCAGGCCGAGGGCGACCTGAGCGCGCTCGAGATTCGCGCGCCGCACGCGGGGATCTTCACGTTGAAGGAGCATTGGGGAAGCGCGGCGAGCGTCGGGGCCGTCGTGTGGGGCGGGAACGCGGTCGCCGAGATTCCTCGACTCGACGTGCTCGAGGCCAAGGTGTTCGTCCTCGAGGCCGACGCGGGCGGGCTGCGGACCGGGGTCGCGGCGAGCCTGGTCGTCGACGGACGTCCCGAGCGCGTCCTCGAGGCGCGCGTCCACACCGTCGATACCCTGGCCCAACCGCGAGATCCCGACGTCCCGGTGCAGTACTTCGGCGTCGTGCTCACGCTCGAGCGGCAGGAGCCCGGGGCGCTGAAGCCCGGCCAGCGCGTCGCGGCGACGATCGTCCTCGAGGAGCGCAAGGACGCGATCACGATTCCGCGGCAGGCGGTGTTCGAGCGCGACGGGCACTCGGTCGTCTACGTGCTGCGCGGCGGCGCGTTCGAGCCGCGCGGGGTGCGTCTCGGCCCCGCCGGCCTCGGCCGCCAGGTCGTCGAGGAGGGGATCGCCCCGGGTGACCTCGTCGCGCTGCGTGATCCGACGCGGCCCGGGCGGATTCGCGAGGAGGCGAGCGGCTCGGCGAAGCCCGCGCCGATCGCGGGGGCGCCCGGAGGCGGCGCGTGAACCCGCTCGAGGCCCTGCGCGGCGCGCTCGACAACCTCGCGTCGCACAAGCTCCGTTCGGCATTGACGATGCTCGGCATGATCTTTGGCGTCGGCGCGGTGATCGCGATGCTGTCGATCGGGGCGGGCGCCGAGCGCCAGGCGCTCGAGATGATCGACCGGCTCGGCGTGCGCAACCTCCTCGTGCGCAACCCGAAGCTCGAGCAGGACGAGCTGAAGGAGATCCGCAAGAAGTCGCTCGGCGTGTCGTTGCGCGACGCACGAGCGATCGTCGACGCGGTGCCGGGAGCGGAGCTCGTCGCGCCGCGCGTCGAGATCCGGACCTTCAAGGTCCAGGCCGCGGGGACCAAGGCCGATGCCCGCGTCTACGGCGTCGATCCCCGCTACGCGGCGCTCACGCGCCTCCCGATCCAGGACGGCCGGTTCCTCGATCCGCGCGACGAGGTGGAGCACGCCCAGGTGGCGGTCGTCGGCGCGCGTGCCGCACGCGCCCTGTTCGGCTTCGCCTCGCCGCTCGGCCAGACGTTCAAGGTCAACGACGTGTGGTTCGAGGTCGTGGGCGTCATCGGTCCGGTCGCCGGAAGCGGCACGTTCCAGGGCGTGGCCCTGGGGAGCGTCGAAGAGGAGATCTACGTTCCGGTGACGACCGCGCTGCGCAAGTTCCACCGCGATCCGCTCGAGGCGCCGCTCGACGAGATCGTCGTGCGTCTGGCGCCGGGCGAATCGCCGACGCTCGCAGGCGCGGCGCTCGAGACGCTGCTCGACCGCCTGCACGCCGGGGTGGACGACTGGGAGCTGATCGTGCCCGAGGCGCTTCTCGAGCAGAGCCGGCGCACGCAGCGTCTGTTCAACATCGTGATGGGCTGCATCGCCGGGATCTCGCTCCTCGTCGGCGGCATCGGGATCATGAACATCATGCTCGCGACCGTGCTCGAAAGGACGCGCGAGATCGGCGTGCGCCGTGCGGTCGGGGCGCGCCGCGTCGACGTGCGGCTGCAGTTCCTGATCGAGGCGTTTGCGATCAGCGTGTTCGGGGGACTCGCCGGCATCGGCATGGGTGTGGCGATCGCGCTCGGCGTCGCGGCGTACGCCGGCTGGCCGACCGTCGTGACCGCGGTGTCGATCCTGGTCTCGACCGGCGTGTCGATGGCCGTCGGCGTGGCGTCCGGGATCTACCCGGCCGTCCGTGCGGCGAGCCTCGATCCGATCGAGGCGTTGCGCTACGAGTAGTCGGGCCGGCGACGGTCACGGACCGCACCGCCCGTCTCTACAGGAACCGTCGGCGGAGCTTCGGCGGGAGCACGGGGCAAGCCGTCTCCGGGCGCGCGAACAGGCGGCGGCGCACGCGCGCCACGGCGTCGTAGGCGGCGTCGCGCGCCGGCGCCGGGACGATCGACGCGGCCTCGGCCAAGAGGCGCCACAAGCCGCCGAGGCGCCGGCCGATCCGCAGCACTGCCGTCGCTCGTGCGAGGAGCAAGCCGTCGGCGCGCTGCAGGACGATGCTGTCGGGGAGCGTCGCCCGTGCCCGCGGGTCGACGCGCTCGAGGAACGCGGCCTCGCCGAGCGGCGCGAAGTGGAAGCGCTCGGCGGGCTCGTCCTCGGCGAGCACGAACCGGATGGTGCGGTGGCACAGGCCGCAGGACCCGTCGTAGAACACGATGTCGAGCGACGCGGGCTCGCGGGGGGCGATCCACGCCGGCTCGAACGCCACGAGGAGCAGCGCGGCGAGGCCGAGGAACGGCCGTTCGTCGACCGCGAGCGCGACACCGAGCGCCGATGCCGCGGCCGCCGCGAGCCACGCGAACTGCCGCAGGCGCGGCAGGAGCGCGAGCGGCGCGACCGAAAGCGTCAGCACCGCGAGCAGCGTCGCACGCGGACCCCGGGCCACGATCTCGGGCAGGAGCAGCCACTCCTTGCCCCAGTCCGGACGCCAGACGACGACGCCGAGACCGACGAGCGCGAGCGCCAGCGCGATCCAGTGCGCGGTGTGCACCACGTCGGGCATGCGCCAGCCATTGCCCGGGTCGCTTCGCCCGCGCGCGTCGACGGAGCCGTACGGCGCGGCGGGCAGGAACACGTGGAGCACGACGACCCACGCGGCGAGCACCGCGCCCGGGCCGAGCGTGCCCGGAACGAGCGCCCCGAGAGCGCCGCCCGCGACGAGGACTGCGATCGCGGCCGCGCGGTCGCGCCAGCCGATGGCGAACGCGGCGCTCGCGATGGCTCCCGCGATCGCCACGGCCCAGATCGCGCCGGTCGCGCTCGCCGGCATGGCGGCCAGGAACACCACCGCCAGATACGCGCCGAAACCGGCGCGGAACAAGCTGTACTGAGCGCCGGTCCACCCATTCCGCACGGCGCTCAGTCCTTCCCGGGCAGGGTGTCGAACACCGCGCGGATGACGCGAAACGCGTACGTCCGACCGTCACGCGTCGGCACGTGCTGTCGCCAGGTCTTCGGCGGGTCGAAACGGAAGGACGGCGTACGGTGGCGGCTGCGCACGAGGCGCAGCGTTCCGCTAGCATCATCGGACCCCAGCGCGACGATGAGCTCGCGCAGCCCGTCGGTCGGGAGGAGCGGTCCGCCGATGTGCCGGCAGTGCTTCCACCACACCATCTCGTCTACGTTGTCGAATTCGTATCGCGGCTCCTCCACGAACGTGGCCTCGATCCGCTGCGGCCGTCCGGGCATCGCGAGCAGGTCGACGGGCTGGACCTGCACGTTCGGGCCGAGCCGCTCCCGGATCGACGTACGGGGGAAGAGCTGGGACGGGCGTGGACGGGCATCGCTCGACAGCACGCGGCGGAGCCGGCCGTCCGCGGGGAGGATCACGTACCCGGTCTCGACGTCGCCGACGAACAGGCTCGCGTCGGGAGCGACGAGATAGCGCCGGGCGGTGCCTGCGATCAGGACGGCGTCGAGGAGCGATGCTGTGCGCTCGGCCTGCGCGGCGTCGGCGACGCGCGCGAGCTCCGCCGCGACCGCGGCGACGTCGAAGCCGTCGAGCGGCGCGAGAAGGCGCAGCACGAGGTCGATCGCAGCCGCCTGATCGACCCATCCCGCCCGGGCGGGCATCCGCCCGGCGCGATACGGTGACACCGCGAAGGCGCGCAGCAATTCTTGGACCTTCGCGTGCTCGGTTGCCGCGAGCGCCGACGATTCCCAGAGCAGGGATTTCAACGCCAGCTCGGGATACGTCTCGGCAAGTCCGCTCTTGCGCCGATCGCGGTCGGGGTAGGGCAGGCACGGGACGCCGGCCGTGGCGAGCCCCGCGAGCAGCGCGTCACCGGAGACGCGCCCGGATGATGCCGCGGCGCTCGGACGGGCCCATGCAGCGATGCGCGCGCCGAGTCGTCGCTGCAGGAACGTCTCGACCGACCTGCCCCGCGCGGGCTTCGGCGGTCCGACGACGGGTACGTTGACACCGAGCAAGAATGGCTCGCCGCCCGCGAGCTGCGCGACCCCGCTCGCGACCCCGTGCAGGCCGGTCGCCCGCTGCACGGTCGCGACGCGGCCGGAGGCGTCCAGCAGCACCAGCGTGTGCTCGGCCGCGCCCAGGGGCGGCTCGCGCGTCAGGTCGGCTCCGAGGGTTCGCACGACTGGGTTACCCCAGCTCTTCCTCGATCACACGCGCCAGCTCGATCACCAGCCGACGTACGCTCGCGGCGTCCCGCCCCTCGATCATGACCCGAGCCAGCGGCTCGGTTCCCGAATAGCGCAACACAACCCGGCCGCAGCCGTCAAGCGCAGCCTCGGTTGCCTGGACCAGCGGGCCGATCCGCGGATGCGCCCGCAGGTCGGGCTTGCGGCGCACGCGGACGCTGACAGTCTCCTGCGGGTACGGACGGATGTCGTCGAGGATCGCGTCGAGCGTCGGCCCGTCGACCACCGCGTCGAGCAGGAACAGGCCGGTGAGGATCCCGTCCCCCGTCGTCGCGAACTCGCGGAAGATCACGTGCCCGGACTGCTCGCCGCCGAGAACGAGGTCCTCGGCGAGCATCTTCTCCAGCACGTACTTGTCGCCGACGGGAGCGCGGTGGAGCCGTACGCCCTCGCGTTCGAGCTGCTCCTCGAGCCAGAAATTGCTCATGATCGTCGCCACCAGGGCGTCGCCCCGCAGCCGTTCGTCGCGCTTGAGCCGCCGCCCGGCGATGAACAGGATGTGGTCGCCATCGACGATCCGGCCCTTCGCGTCGACCGCGAGGCAGCGATCCGCGTCCCCGTCGAACGCCAGGCCCGCATCGGCCCGCGACTCGCGCACGCGCGCGGCGAGCACGTCGGTATGCAGCGAGCCGCACCCGAGATTGATGTTCCGGCCGTTCGGCTCGATGCCGATCGCATCGACCGAGGCCCCATAGCGGCCGAGCACGCGCGGAGCGATCGTGGCCGCGGCGCCGTTCGCACAGTCGATGACCAGGCGCAGCCCGGCGAGGCGGTTCGGCGCGAGCACGCTCTCGAGCCGCGTGATGTAGCGCTCGACGAGCAGAGCATCGTGCACGGGTGCCCCGCTGCGTTCGCCGGGATCGTCGAGTCCGTGGTCGAGGATCAGCTCCTCGATGCGACGCTCCGCGGAGTCGGGCAGCTTCGCACCGTCGGCGCCGAACGCCTTGAGGCCGTTGTCCTGGAACGGGTTGTGGCTCGCCGAGATCATGACGCCCGCGCCGAACCCGCCCGCCCGCACGATGTGCGCGAGACCCGGCGTGCTGATCACTCCGGCGTCGACGCCGTCGATCCCCCGCGACCCCAGCCCGGCCGCGACCGCGTCGCGCAGCCAGACTCCGGATTCGCGCGTGTCCCGGCCGAGCACGACGCGACGCGCCGGCGCGCCGTCCTGCAGCACCTCCGCGAGCGCGACGCCGAAGCGTCGCACCGTCGGCGGGTCGAGCGGCGGCTCGCCTGCCACCGCGCGAATCCCATCTGTCCCGAACAATCGTTTCACCAATGCCTCTACTTCAACGTTACGAGCACGCGGCGCCGCCCGATCGATTTGACGAGGATCCGTGTGCGGTCACCGGCCGGAATATTCTCGAAGACGATCCGGACGTCAACCGCTTGTGGCCCGGCGCCCGGGCGCAGGCCCGCGGCATCGGCGACCGGAAACACCCGCGAGCGGTCGAGCTGCGAAAGAACGCTCGGGGGACCGGACAGGGTCACATCGAGCGTGGCCGGGACCACGCTGGCCGGTCCCGACGCTCCGGTCACTCGAACCGGCAGGTCATCGAACTTCCGCTCGATCGCCAGCGCATCGACGACGACGCGCACCTCGAGCGGCCGCGGATCGGTGATGCGCACGAGCGGCCGATCGAGGACGACACCCACGTGCGCGACGAACGGCGCGGATCGACCGTCGAGCCCGATCGGGCTCGTTCGCAGGACCTCGAGGTCGGCCACCTGCGCTGCGGGTCCCTCGACCGACAGCACCAGGGGTGTGATCTCCGTGCCGTAGACCGAGTAGCCGGTTGCCGGTCGTCCGAGGAAGGTCGGTTCGACGGGAAGGTCGCGCGCCAGACGCCGGTCGAGCGTGAGCCGCAGTCGATCGGGTCGAACGAAGTCGACCTCGACGCCGCGCGGGACCCCGACGAGGCTGCCCGGCGAGAGCTGCAGGTCCTGGTCGCCCGCCGTGGCGCCTGCGAGGTCCACGCGCAGAGCCATCGGAACGGGATCGAGGCGACGCATTCGACTCTCGCGGCCGCGCAAGCGGACCGTGACCGTCGTCGGCGCGTTCGTCGCGAGGACGAGGTCCTGCGGCAGGCTCAGGTCGAGCGGGATCTGGAAGTCCTGCAGGCCCCAGCGCTCGCCGGTCACCGAAACCCAGATCGCGAAGGCCAGGCCGAGCGCGAGGAGCTTCAGCGGCCAGTTCGCGAGGATCCGATCAAGCATCGCCCGACCCCTTGGCCACCGCGCCCCGCCCGTCCCGAGCCTCGTCGCCGCTCGCCGTGGGTCTCGGAGCGGCGAGAAGCGCCGCCCGCAGCGCGCGCTCGAGGCCGTTCGCGTCGAGCCCGGTCGTGATGCGGCCTCCGTCGGCGAGACTCACCGTCCCGAGCTCCTCGGAGACGACGATCGCCAGCGCATCCGATTCTTCCGTGATCCCGATCGCCGCGCGGTGTCGCGTGCCATAGGTCCGCGACAGGGTCGGGTCAGTGGTCAGCGGCAGGTAGCACGACGCGGCCCGGATCCGGCCGTCGCCGATGATCACCGCTCCGTCGTGCAGAGGCGACCGCGGCGCGAACAGGTTCAGCAGCAGGTCGTACGACACGCGGGCGTCGAGCGCGATGCCCGTCTCCGTGAACGTGCGCAGGCCCATCCCGCGCTCGAGGACGATCAGTGCGCCCATGCGCTTGCTGCCGAGCGATGCCGCGGCCAGCGCGACCTCCTCGATCAGGCTCTCCGCGACCCGGCGGGGGAGGAGCGCGCTCAGCGGATTCCGGCCCAGGTGCGCCAGGGCGCGGCGGATCGGGCTCTGGAACACGACGATCACGAGCAACGGGATGTACAACAGCAGGTTGCCCAGGATGGTGTGGACCGCGCGAAGCTCGATCAGTCCCGGTCCGGTGACGACGTAGCACAAGGCGAGCGCGGCCAGGGCGAGCAGGATGTTCACCGAGCGCGTGCCGCGCAGGAGCAGCAGCAGCTGGTAGATGATCGCGGCGAGCAGCAGGATGTCGAGCGCAGCCCACGCTCCGAGATCTTGCACGTGCAGCGCGGCGTACAGCCGTTCGATCATCTCGTCCCGCTCGATCCGCCGGCCCCGGCCCCGCGGGGGGCTCAGGCCGCGCGAATCGCGTCGATCATGCGTACGACGCGCACCGTGGCCCCCACGTCGTGCGCCCGGATCACGTGCACGCCCCGCGCACACGCATACGCGGCGACCGCCAGGCTCCCCTCGAGTCGCTCCTCCACCGGCAGGTCCGACACGAAACCGACGAAGCTCTTGCGCGAGGCCCCGATCAGGATCGGGCGCCCCACGCGGGCGAGCACCGAAAGCCGCCGCAGGATCGCCAGGTTGCCTTGCGGCGACTTGCCGAACCCGAGGCCCGGATCCACGAGGATCTTACCATCCGGGATCCCGGCATCGACGGCGCGCTGCACCGCGCGGTCGAGGAACGCCGCGACCTCCTCTACGATCTCGCGGTAGGCGGTGTCGTGCTGCATCGTCTTCGGCGTGCCGCGCATGTGCATGAGCACGGCCGGAACGCGGCGCTCGCGTATGAGCGGGAGCATGTCCGGGTCCGCGAGCGCCGAGACGTCGTTGACCAAATCGGCGCCCGCGTCGAGCGCCCGACGCGCGACCGCGGCCTTCGACGTATCGACCGACACGCGAACCGACGAGCGAGCCTTGATCGCCTCGATCACGGGGACGACCCGCGCGATTTCCTCGTCCACGGCGACCGGCTCCGCTCCGGGCCGCGTGCTCTCGCCGCCCACGTCGACGAGGTCGGCGCCCTCGGCGAGCATCCGCTGCATGGCGTCGACGGCCGCTACCGGGTCCATGTGCCGGCCGCCGTGCGCGAACGAGTCCGGTGTGGCGTTCAGCACGCCCATGACGCGGGTGACCGCGCCGAGAGCCAAGATCCCGCCATCGGAGAAGCGGATCTCGAAGCCCGGGCGGTCGTCCACGGCGCGCCGGCCGCGTCCGGGCTAGGCCGGCTGCTTGCCCGGCTCGGGCAGGACGCCGGTCCCGCGGGACGGCTCCGACGCGCCCGTGGCATCGGCCGGCCGCGCCACGGGGTCCGGATCGGCCACGGCCGCAACTCGCGCCGGCAGAGTCTCACCGCGGACGATCGCCGCCACCTGCTCGGCGTCGAGCACCTCGTGGTCGAGGAGCGCCGCGGCCAGCTGAGAAAGCACGAGCTCGTTCGAGGCGAGGATCGCGCGAGCCCGGTCGTAGCCCGCGACGACGATGCGCCGGACCTCTTGGTCGATCTCGACCGCCGTGGCCTCGCTGTAGTCCCGGTGCTGGGCGATCTCGCGTCCGAGGAAAATCTGCTCCTCCTGCTTGCCGAAGGTCAGCGGACCGAGCTTCTCCGACATGCCCCACTCGCAGACCATCTTGCGGGCGATGTCCGTCGCGCGCTCGAAGTCGTTCCCCGCACCCGTGGTCAAACGCGAGAGCTTGAGCTCTTCGGCGACGCGGCCACCCATCAGCACCGCGATCGTCGCTTCGAGATAATCGCGGGAGTAGGTGTGCCGGTCGTCGACCGGGAGCTGCTGCGTCACGCCGAGCGCGCGGCCACGTGGGATGATCGTCACCTTGTGCAGTGGATCGGCATTGGGCAGGAAGTACGTCACGAGCGCATGGCCGGCCTCGTGGAACGCGGTGGCGCGCTTTTCTTCCTCGCTGATGATGAGCGACTTGCGCTCGGTGCCCATCAGCACCTTGTCCTTGGCGATCTCGAAGTCGTCGTGGGCGACCGCCTTGCGATTCTTGCGCGCGGCGTAGAGCGCGGCCTCGTTCACCAGGTTCGCCAGGTCGGCCCCGCTGAACCCCGGCGTAGCACGGGCGATCACGCTCAGCTTGACGTCGGGCCCGAGCGGGATCTTGCGCACGTGGACCTTGATGATCTCCTCGCGCCCGCGCACGTCCGGTCGTCCGACGACGACCTGGCGGTCGAACCGTCCGGGGCGCATCAGCGCCGGGTCGAGGACGTCCGGCCGGTTCGTGGCGGCGATCAGGATCACGCCCTCGTTCGTCTCGAAGCCGTCCATCTCGACCAGGAGCTGGTTCAGTGTCTGCTCGCGCTCGTCGTGTCCGCCGCCGAGGCCGGCCCCGCGGTGGCGGCCGACCGCGTCGATCTCGTCGATGAAGATGATGCAGGGCGCGTTCTTCTTGCCCTGCTCGAACAGGTCACGCACGCGCGACGCACCGACGCCGACAAACATCTCGACGAAGTCCGATCCGGAGATCGAGAAGAACGGGACGTTGGCTTCACCGGCGATCGCCCGGGCGAGCAGCGTCTTGCCCGTGCCCGGAGGGCCCATCAGCAGGACACCCTTGGGGATCTTGCCGCCGAGCTTCTGGAACTTCTGCGGCTCGCGCAGGAAGTCGATGATCTCCTGCAGCTCTTCCTTGGCCTCCTCGACGCCCGCCACGTCGCGGAAGGTGATCTTGCGCCCCTGGGACGACGTGAGCTTGGCCCGCGACTTGCCGAAGGACAGCGCGCGGTTGCCGCCGCTCTGCATCTGGCGCATGAAGAAGATCCATACGCCCAGGAACAGCAACATCGGCGACCAGGTCAGGAGCAGCGTCAGGAACGAGCTGTCCCGCGGGCGCTCGGCCGTCACGTTCACGCCCTGATCGCGCAGCAGCTTGCCCAGCTCGTCGTCCTTGACGACGTAGGTGGTGAACTCGCCGATTCCAGGGCCGTCGCCGATCTGGGCCTTCTCGCGCAGGGTCCCGCGGATCTCGTAGCCGACGGCGTCCCCGATCAGCACGACCTCGCGGACGTTGCCCTTCGCGAGGTGCTCGTAGAACACGGACTGGACGAGCGGGCGGCGCTGGCCGCTCGCCGTGTCGAAGATCTTGTAGCCGATGACGATCGCGGCGATGACCACGAGCCAGATGACGATCGTCTTGAGATGGCTGTTCAAGGTCGTCGACCTCCCACGCGGGAGTGGCGATCAGGGCTTCAGAATCCGAGACGTAGCGTCCCGCATTTAATATATAGAAGGGCACCGGGGCCTGCCATCGGGATCACGGCCGATCGATCCGGATCCGATCCCCGCGCCGCCGAGCGACGAGCCGTCCGGGCAGGTGCACCTCGGCCGAGCGCCGGAAAGAGGCCAGCCGGCGCAGGCCTTCGACGTGGCGGGCCGCGACCCGGCGTGGGTCCACCCCGGCCCGCCGGAGCGCGAGGTGAGCGACCCGCCGCGCGAGGACCTCGACCTCGGAGGCGAGCACCGCCGGGTCGACCGAGATCCCACCGTCGGCCCCGACCGTCACGATTTCGTCGGCGAGTCTCTCCGCCACCGCGTCGAGGTACGCCGCGTCCTCGCGGAACCGCTCCGCGGCCTGGACGAGCAGGCGCGCGGCGCGTGGATTGATCGCCTCCCGCAGCACGGGCAGCACGAGCCGGCGGACGCGGTTGCGGTCGAATCGAAGGCTGCGGTTCGAGGGATCCTCGCGATGGGCGATTCGATGGCGGCGAAGCCAGTCGCGCACATCGGCACGCTCGAGGCCGAGCAGCGGGCGGACGAACGGTCCCGGCCCCGTGGGCGTCATGCCGGTGAGCGCCGTCGCGCCCGCGCCACGGACGAGGCGGAGGAGCACCGTTTCTGCCTGGTCGTCGAGCGTGTGGCCCGTGACCACGAGCGTGGCCTGAGCCGCCAGGGCCGCCTCGAGGAGGAATCCACGCCGGACGCGCCGCGCCGCTTCCTCGGGCGACTCGTCCCGGCGCGAGAGGGCCCGGACGTCCCGCAGGTCCGAGACACAGACGAGGCCGAGCCGGCCCGCCATGGCCTCGACAAAGCGTCGGTCGGTCGCGGAGCCGCGGCGCAGCGCGTGGTCGAGATGGGCGACGATGAGTCGCAGCTGCCGACCCGGGGCAGCGCGGGCGAGCAAGTGCAGGAGCCCGACCGAATCGGCGCCCCCGGAGACCGCGACGAGCACCGTCGACGCGGGCGGTACGAGACCGGCGATCGAGCGGCGGAAGGCGATCTCGACGCGGTCGGCCACGTCGCGACGTCACCCGCCGGCGCGAAGGGTGGCGACTCGCCGGTCCAGATCGGCGGCGCGGACGACGTCGCCGGCTGCGCGAGCCGACGCGGCCGCGGCCTCGAAATCTCCAATCGCCTCGTCGCGGACAGCGGCCGCCTCGTCCGCGCGCCCGAGGTCGCTGAGCGCGAGTGCGAGGTTGTAGCGTGTGGCCCCAATTTCCGTGCGCGATGTCCGGGGCGCGGTGCGCTCGATCTCGATCGCTCGGCGGAACAACGGCTCCGCCTCCGCTGGACGA
>Ga0247727_10006095_pt1 | contig 23879 bp, 28 predicted proteins | sample WisWelCaveWW1625_FD_202498 | JGI IMG/M metagenome (GOLD analysis project Ga0247727, IMG submission 202498) | Biofilm microbial communities from Wishing Well Cave, Virginia, United States - WW16-25 | ecosystem: Environmental > Aquatic > Deep subsurface > Groundwater > Cave microbial mat | place... | reverse complement strand
GCACACAGCAAAATTGTTCAAGTATGAGGGTGGCATGTGCTACCCGCCCAAGTTTTTAAGGTGGATTCGTTCTGTTTTGTCGGCGGGAACTCAGTCAGTGATTCCTCTCCGACAGACTGCTAGGGGAAACAATTCACCCAAACCCAAGCGGATGGTTTGACCGGATGCCCCCGCGAACAAATTCAACAGCGGCGTCAACGCGAACCAGAAAAAGAGTTGCAGCCCAATGATCCACACAATCGTGAACTTGAGCCAGCGCTCGCGCACCCATGCCAAAAAGTAAGGCGCGATGAGCAGGAGCAAAAAAACAAACAGGATCAAAAATGGATTCGCGCCCGCGGGAACTTGGATGAACGGCGGCAGCCAGGGGAATGGCGCGTCCACCTGTTGCAACCAACGCGTGCCGTCCGCCAAACCGAACGCGCCCATCAATTGATTGACCGCGCCCGATTGATCGTCAAACATATTGCGCCACACCATCGCGGAAACGAGCGCGGGCATTGCCCACGGAATAATATAGAGCGCGCGATACAGCCGTTTGAACTTGAGCTTGTCTTGATTCAACAGAATCGCGATGGCAACGCCAATCGCCACATGAAACACCAGATTCACAACCGTCCACACGAGATTGAACAGCAGGATGCGCCAAAAATCAAAGCCGCTCAACACCCGCGCCAATTCCCCAAACAGAATCCCCGTGTAATTCGCGAGCCCGAGAAATTCAGGCGAATTGTATGTTGCGGGATTGCCCGTGAATGAGCCAACCATTTGCAGCAGCAAATTGTCGGTGCGGAGATTGCGGTTGCTGTAATTGGTAAAGGACATCCAAAATTGAAAAATCAGGGGCCAAAATGTAATCAGCGCCATTGCCAGAAACGCGGGCAAGATGTACAAAAGCGCGGTCTGCGCCATCCGCGCATCGCGTGTGCGTGTTGGGTTTTTGGTTTGAGTTTGTACTCGTCTGTTGGCAATGTCTTGTGTCGCCATCGCTCACCCCGCCTCAAAATCGTGCGCGGGAAAAAACAGCATCGTTTTCTCCCGCGCACATTTAACCCACTCTATTTCTTGTTTGCTTGATTGATTGTCGCGCACGCGGCTTTCGCCGCATCGGCGGCAGTCGCTTTGCCTTCCAACACCGTTGTAATCATATCCCCTGCGGGTGTCCAGACCGCGCCCATTTCGGGTTCATTCGGGAAATAGGTCGCGCTTTGGGTCTGTGCCAAAAAGCCCTTGAGAACGTCGTCCGCAATCGGCGTATTCGGATTGGAGGGAATGTGTCCCACCGCCACAAAGATCGCTTGCGTATCGGGCTGCGACATGAAATTCAAGAATTTGAGCGCAGCCGTTTTGGCGTCCCCTTTGGAGTTGGCGCTCACGAAAAGATTTTTCGTGCCGAGGAACGGCGCAAAGGTGGAACCACCCACCATCGAAATGGGCGGAACGACGGCGACTTTGCCTTTGCCCAATGCTTTTTCGTAATCACCCGTTGCCCAGGGTCCGTTGAAAATAAACGCGACTTTGCCATCTTTGAACGCGGCATCAAGTTTGCCACCGTCCCCGTCAACAATCACGTTTTTGGTCCCTTTCGCGGTCTTGAGCCACTCGAGCGCTTTGACCGTGCCATCTCCTTGATCCAACACGCACACTTGCTTGTCGTCAAAGAGCTTGCCGCCAAAACCGGCGACTGTGCCTAACGAGTGATAGAAACCACTATTCACTGCCAAGCCCATCTCTTCGCCAAATTTGAGCAGCTCCGCCGAATCCTTGGGCAGTGTTTTCACTTTGTCAGTGTTGTACCACAACGCGACTGCTTCGGTTGATTCAGGAAACGCCCACACTTTGCCTTGGAACTTGTTGGCGTCCACGGCGGCTTTGTTCAAATTGTTCAAACCCGCTTCGTTCGCCATTTCATCGAGTGAAACCACGAGCGACGCTTGGGCAAATTCACCAATCCAGTCTTTGGGCCCGATCAGAATGTCGGGTCCGCCGCCAGTCGATGCTTCGGTGGTGAATTTGTTTTTGAGTTGATCAAACGGCACTGCCAGCAATTCGATGGTTGTGCCAGCGTTCATGCCTTGAAATTTTGCCACTGCCGCATTCAACGCATCGGCTTCGGCACCAGTTTGCCCGTGCCATAATTTGAGCGCGACAGCAGCGGGCGCAGGCGGTTGTGTGGGTTGAACAGGCGCGGCAGTCGGTTGAACAGGCGCGGCAGTGGGTTGAACTGCGGGGGCTTGCGTCGGCGCGGGGGCGGCGGTAGGCGGTGCGGCGCACGCGGCGACGAGCAGCGCGAGCGCGACAACGAGCGCGCTCAACGCAAACATTTTCTTGAATTTCATTTTTCTTCTCCTCCAGAGAAATTGAAATGGTGAAAGGTGAAAGTTTGCGCGTGCTTGACGCGCACAAACGATGAGTTGAATTGTAAATTATCCCGGTGTGACGACACCTCCTTATGTTTGATTGCTTCTGCGTTGAAGCAAAGCAGATTCAGGGGTAAAAAATGCGCGCCTGTTTCGAATTTACAGAGTCATGTAAACTCTGTGACATTCGGAACAAGCGCGCGAGAAATGCGAGTTCTATTTTGTGGCAAGCACCCACAAAAATCACAGACAGAAAATTTCAATCCGTCATGGAAACTCACAAGCAGCAACCCTGGTGCTGAGATAAAAACCGCGCTTCGCTGAAAAACCCGTTTTCGTTTAGCGAAAACGGGTTTTTCGCGATGGTATTGGAAACGGCAACGGGCTTTGAATGTATCACGCGTTCCGTCAGACAACAAATACCCCACGTTCTCAATTCAGCAAAGCAGAGCTGAATCTAGCGCGGGGTATTGATTATGTTCGAGCGAGATGGCGCTTGCGTCTTGTCGCAGTGTCAAACATCTAAAACGGCAGTTCTTCTTCGCTCATCGAACCGCCTTCAGACGGAATGGGACTCACACTTGCCATGCCGCCGCCGCTATTGTCGCCGCCTTCACCTTTCGGTGACAAAAAGCGCACAGTGGTCGCGCGCACTTCAAACGATGCCCCGTATGATCCATCTTTGCGCTGATACACGCGCGGACCGCCCGTTTTTTCGTCAATCACGAGATCGCCCTCCACCAACACCTTGCGCCCTTTGGCAAGATATTGATTGCAGGTCTCTGCCTGTTTGCCGAAAACAGAAACGCGGAACCATGCGGTCTCTTCTTTTAATTGTCCTTGCGCGTCCGTCCATTTACGGCTCGTGGCAACGGACATGTTGGTAACTGCGGTACCGTTGGGGGAATAGCGCATTTCGGGGTCGCGCCCTAAATTCCCAACGAGAACAAGTCTCTGATACATTTTGCCTCCTTCGCGGCAATCGCCGCAAACTCGATTGGGTAAAATTGATAAAGCGATTATAACATGAGAAACGCGCGTGTCAAACGGATGTTCGACGCGCGGCGCGAGGGATGTGCCACGCACTTTTAAAGTGCGTGGCACATCCCCCGCGCGTTTGGTCAAGCATCCTGCTCATGCTAGAATCGCTCTCACTTACCAACGAGGCAGCTCCATTGAATCTATTCACACGCAACAAAACCCGCGCCAACCCACTCGCGCCCACATCCCTCCCGCCTACCTTTCTCGCTCTCCCGCCGCTCAAACCCAATTTCGATTCCGCACATTTGTATATTGTCCCGCGTCTCCGCGAACGCGCGACTGGAAACATTACCCATCTCGATAACGCGCGGCACCATCATCCGCGCGCCATTCTCATCGGCACTTCAGGAATGGGCAAAACGTCTGCGCTTGAATTTAGTGCCGCGCAAGAAAAAGCGCCCGTCCTCTCGTTCGCGGATTTTCATGTCCAAGCTCTTCCCGAAAAATTTCCCCACGAGAAAATTATCTTGCTCGACGATGTGAGCGAACCCGCGCACATTGCACATCTCGAAAAAATCGCGCAAAAATTTCCCGACGCGAAAATTTGGGCAGCGACGCGCGACACGCAGCTCGTTCCCCCTTCCTTTGCCGCGCTCGAATTGCAAACCTTGAACGAACGCGAAATTGTTTCCTTTGCCGAAGCGTGGTTACCACTCCCTTCCGCGAAAGGTCATGCCGCGCAGCGCATCAATCGCGCCGCACAAAATTTTATCGCGTCTGTGCAAGCGAACGCGGGCACACGCGAATTGGCGATCACGCCGTTCTATCTTTTTCTCCTCTTGCAAATTTATCAACCCGCGTCCAAACCAGAACCAAAAATCGTCGCGGAAAAAATCGCGCTGCCCATGATCGGCGGTGACGGGGTTGCGCGCACAGTGGAAATGGGACCGAGCATGCGCGCAAACCCGTCAAACGCGGCAACGCCGTTCGATGTGCCGCAGCGCACGCACGTTGCCCAATTGCCCACGCGCCGCGCGCCCTTGTTTGATGAATACGTGCGCGCGAAATTGGCGAACGAATCCGATCCTGAATTTGCCGCGCGCGCGCTGGAAGGCATCGCGCTCTCCACCAAACGCGGACAGCGCGCAACGGACGAGCATCTCGCGCGCGGTTATGATCTCTTGATCGAACGCGCGAGCGGACGCGTCGAATTTAAACACTCTCTCTTGCAAGATTTTCTAGCTGCCCGCGCGCTGCGTCGCAATCCCGATTTCGCGCCCATGCGCGAACAACTGGATGATCCCGCATGGAGCGACGTTGCGTTGTTTTACGCGGGCTTGGGCGACGCGGCAGACATCACGCGCGCGGCGTTGTTGGGCGAGAGTAAAGACGTTTCGGTGGAACGTCTCGCCTTTGCCGCGTCCGCGCTCGCCGCAACGTCGGAACCTCACGCGCAACTTTTGGAACAAACCGTGAAAGGACTCGTCGCGCGCGCGTGGGACGATCACGATGAACGCGCCATGCGCGCGTTGGGCGAACTTCGCAGCAACATGGCGAGCGATTTTTTTGCCGCGAAACTCAAAGACAAAAATAGTGAAACACGTTTGCGCGCCGCGTTTATTCTCGGCAAACTGCACACCGATCGCGCGCTCGAATATCTCTTGCCGCAACTCCGCGATCCGAGCGACGATGTGCGCGTCCAAGTGATTGCGTCGCTTGGACAATCGCGCAGCGAACGCGTCCTCGAACCCCTACTCGTCGCCCTGCGCGGCGATCCGCGCGTTGCCTCCACCGACACGCGTTTGAAAATCGCTGCCGCGCACGCGTTGGGCGAATACGGCACGGACAAAGCAGTGCCTGCGTTGATCGTAGATGTTCAAGTCAGCGACGACGATGTGCGCGCGCAAGCGATCATCGCCCTCGAAAAAATTCGCGGCGGCTTTGCGACCAAACCCCTCACCGAAATTTCGCAGACCGACAAAAGGGAAAATGTGCGCGCGGCGGCAGCGCGGGTGTTGGAAAATATGCAAGGGCATTAAGAAATTTTCGATTTTCGATTTGTGATTTTCGATTGCAAGTCCCAATCGAAAATCGAAATTTGAAAATCGAAATGCTTGTTTCCATTCATCACCTTCAAATTTGTGCTCCGCGCGCTTGCGAGAACGCCGCGCGAAAATTTTATAGCGAACTGTTGGGCTTGCTCGAAATCGAAAAACCTGTCGAATTAAAAAAACGCGGCGGCGTCTGGTTTGAAATGGGCAGTGGACAACAGCTGCATATCGGCGTAGAAGAAAATTTCAAACCTCCGCAAAAAGCGCATCCCGCATTTTCCGTCGTGGGTCTCGACGCGCTGCGCGAAAAATTGAACGCGGCGGGATATGAAACGCAAGACGATGAATTGTTCATCGGCTACAACCGCTTTTACGTGCGCGATCCGTTTGGCAATCGGATCGAGTTGGTGGAGCCGTTACAAGGGAATACGTAGAGGGTGCAATCAGTGCAGAAAAACAAATTCCAATCTTCTCTGAAGATTGGAATTTGTTTTTCTGCGCGATCCACATATAATCCTAATCGAAAATCATTTTCATTATGACCATCCCTATTTCCTCCGGCATGCGCGAAGGATTACGCGAAAATCATCGCAAACTGACGCGCCCGCGCCAAGCCATTCTCGAAATCATCGCCTCGGCGGATCATCATCTCACGCCCGCCGAAATCCACAAAGGCGCGCGCAAAAAATATCCGCATCTCGGTCTCGTCACCGTCTATCGCACGCTCGATCTACTCACCGAACTCGGTTACGTCCAACGCGTGCATTTTCACGATGGCTGCCACAGTTACGCCGCGACCGCGCAGGGACACGCGCATCATCTCGTCTGCTCCAACTGCGGCAAAGCGGAAGAATTTGAAGATTGTGATCTCGAACCCCTCATCGCCACATTGCAGCGCAAGACGGGCTACCAGATTGATGTTCACATGCTCGAGCTGATGGGCAAATGCCCTGACTGTGACGCGCAAGAAAGAAAAGTGGCGCAGAAAACAAGCGCGGCGAAAAAAGGACAAAAGTAATCCGTCTCTTTTTTTGCGCGTCACAAGTGAAAATCATTTTCATTTAGTTTGGGAGGATATTCATGTTTCGCTCACGTCCTGTAACAACCGCGCGCGCCGCTGGATTTGCCCGCGCCGCTGGATTTGTAATCCAGCGTGGATTGCAAATCCAGCGGCGCGCGCGAGAGGGTAAACATTTACGAATCCTAATTACTGCGCTCGCGATTTTTTTCGTGACCGCGTGCGCGCCTGCCGCAACGCTGACGCCCACCGCCAAGCCATCGGTGATTGCGACGACGACGCAGTTGGAAGATGTCGTTACGCAAGTCGCGGGTGATCGTGTAACGGTCATTGGGCTCGTGCCGCGCAACGGCGATCCGCATGAATTTGAACCGACACCCGAAGATGTCCGCAAAGTGGCAAACGCGCAGGCGGTTTTCAAAAACGGCGCGGAGTTGGAGGGTTGGCTGGATGAGTTGCTCAAAAACGCGGGCGGCACGCGCCCCATCTTTGATACGACGCAAGGACTCGCGCTGCACACGATTGATCGCGCGTTTGAAGAGGGTGGCGAAACGGATCCGCATGTGTGGATGAGTCCCGTTTTGATGCAAGGTGTCGTGAACAATATCGCCGTCGGGTTGAAACAAATTGATCCGCAGGGCGGCGGCGTGTACGACGCGAACGCGAGCGCGTATAGAGAAAAATTGCGCGAACTTGACGAGTGGGCGCAGCAGCAAATTGCAACGATTCCACCCGCGCAGCGCAAGCTCGTCACCGCCCACGATGCGCTTGGATATTTCGCAACACAGTATGGTTTTGAGATCGTCGGTTATGTGATTTCCAGTGTGAGTACTGAAGGCAGCGGCGCGTCGGCGCAGCAGCTCGCGGCATTGGAAGATCAGATCAAACGCGCGGGCGTGAAAATTATTTTTGCGGAACGCTCCGCCAATCCGAAATTCATTGACCAGGTGGCAGCAGATACGAATGTTGCGGTGGGTGAGTTGTATGTAGATTCGCTCGGCGATGTGGGCGGCGAAGCGGGCACGTACATTGATTTTTTTCGCGCGGATGTCACGCGCATTGTGAGTGGGTTGAAATAAATCGGACTTGCGTAGGGTTGTCATTCTGGGCGGAGCGAAGAATCTTTTACTTGGAAAATCGAGATTCTTCGCTCCGCTCAGAATGACATGCGAAAGTCCTATTGAAAAATGATCCTTGAAGGCGAACGCGCGCGTCCAAAAAATTTGACGCGCATCCACGAAACGCCCGCGTATCTCGTCGCGGAGCATGTCACTGCGTCGTATGCGGAACGTCCCGCGCTCGACGATGTGACGTTTAGCGTACCGGCGGGTACGCGCGTCGCGGTTGTCGGTCCGAACGGCGCGGGCAAGTCCACGTTGTTCAAGGCGATTGTTGGTTTGCTCTCGTTACAATGCGGACGCATCACGTTGCACGATCAATCTGTTGGGGAGCATCAAGAATGTGTCGCTTATGTGCCGCAGCGCGCGGAAATAGATTGGCGTTTCCCGGTCACGGTGCGCGATGTGGTGATGATGGGGCGGTTCGCGCAGATCGGATGGATGAAACGTCCCACGCGCCAAGATCAGGACGCGGTATCGCGCGCGCTCGCACAGATGGGTATTGCGAATTTAGCGGCGTCACCGATCAGCGAATTGTCTGGCGGACAGCAACAGCGCGTTTTTCTGGCGCGCGCGTTGGCGCAAGAGCCGCATATTTTGTTGATGGATGAACCGTTCACAGGTGTTGATGTGACGACGCAAGAAACGACGTTGGCATTGCTTGAACATGTGCAAACGCGCGGCGTAACGTTGATGGTTTCGACGCATGATCTCAATCTCGCGGCGACGCGTTTTGACCGCGTGTTGTTGTTGAATAAACGCGTGATTGCGTATGGCGCGCCTGCGCACGTTTTCACGGCGGAAAATGTGACACGCGCGTTTGGAACGCAAGCGATGTTTGTGGATGGAAAAATGGTGGTGGACGAATGTTTGAAATTTTCACGCAACCTTTAACTTACGGATTCATGCAGCGCGGGATGGCGGCGGCGGTGTTGGTTGGAATTTTGTGCGCCGTTGTCGGCTGTTATGTAGTCTTGCGCGGCATGGCATTTCTCGGTGATGCGATGGCGCACGCGATTCTGCCTGGCGTCGGCGTCGCGTATCTGTTGAAGGGGGATATTTTGATCGGCGCGCTGATCGCGGCGATTGTCATTGCACTGGGCATTGGCTTTTTTACGCGGCGTGACACGCTGAAAGAAGATACCGCGATTGGCATTTTGTTTGCGGCGATGCTTGCGCTCGGTGTCGCGTTGATTAGCACAATCAAAACGTACGCAGTCGATCTCACGCACATTCTTTTTGGAAATGTGCTGGGCGTGAGTAACGCGGATTTGTGGTTGATTGCGGCGTTGGGAATGATCGCGCTCTTGACGATTGTGCTGCTTTACAAAGAACTGCTCGTGATCTCGTTCGATCCGATTCTCGCGGCGACGATGCGTTTGCCCACCGAACTTTTAAAAAATGTGTTGTTGATTTTGATTGCGCTCACCGTCGTCGTGTCCGTGCAAACCGTCGGCGTCGGACTCGTCGCCGCGATGTTGGTGACGCCTGCTGCAACCGCGTATTTGTTGACGCGACGTTTGCCCGCGATGATGCTTGTGTCTGGCACACTCGGCGCGCTCGCTTCGATTGTAGGATTGTATCTTTCGTACTATCTCAATGTCGCGTCGGGCGCGGCGGTGGTGTTGACCGCGACATTTTTTTTCTTGCTGGCATACGTGTTTGCGCCGCAGCGCGGTTGGGTTTGGCATGTGGTTCGTACCACTGCGGGGCAGGGACAAGCCGCAGCCCGTACGAAAACGTTTTGATATTTTGTGCGCCAAATGCGAGGCAGGGACAAGCCGCAGCCCCTACAGAACATTATGCCGCGAAAAATTTTTATTTTCCTCGCGCTGATTTTTTTTCACGCGTGCGCGCCAACACCCACGCCAACATCTCCTTCCCCTTCACCCGTTTCAACGCCAACTTTTTTTTCCGTTCCGCCAACCTCCATCTTTATCGAAGCCACACCACACGCGCCGCTCACCGTGCGTGGCACATTTGTCTATTCTGCGGGTGACGGCAGTTTGTGGCGGCAAAACACACGCGGCGGTGAACCGACGCCACTTGTAGAACGTTCCACCGAATCTATCGCGCAGCAACCCGCGTTTTCGCCCGATGGCAAACAGATTGCCTATTCTGCGCTTTTATTTTTACCTGACGGAAATTTGCGCGGCGATATTCGTGTGATTGCCGCGGATGGAAAAAATGCGCGCACATTGATTCAAGCGGAAGCGAACGAGGTCGTTTATTTCTATCCGCGTTTTGCGAACGATGGACGTTTGCTCGTGACGCGTGCGGAAAAATTGCAGACGACGGCGGAACGCGCGCAGTTGGAATGGGTGAACGTCGATGGCGCGGGGGAACGAACGCGTGTGATTGAAAATGCGCGTGATGCAGATGTGTCGCGCGATGGGACGCGCATCGCGTTCATTCGTCACGATGTCGCGGCGATGCGTTCGAGTTTGTGGCTGGCGAACGCCGATGGAAAAGACGAAAAAATTTTGGTGGACGACACAACGTTCGCGGCGATTTTGAATCCGCGTTTTTCGCCCGACGGCAAATGGCTGGCGTTCGGTGTGCATGGCGCGGCGCAAAAAAGTTTGCCGCTGCTGTCGCGCCCTGTTCCATTTCATCTCGCCGCGCGTGACCTGTCTTCGTGTGTCCCTGTTTTCCTCTTTCCCTGTTTCGCGCGCACCGCGCACGCGCACGCCGCCCCTGGCGCATTGTGGCGCGTGAATTTGGAAACGGGAAAATTTCAACAACTCACGGATGTGTATGATGACAGTCCTGTGCCTGCATGGTCAAGCGATGGCACACAGCTTGCGATTCACGATTACACGGGGATTCGATTAATTGATATAGCTCGCGCGGAAATTTATCCATTGTTTTTGGAGGATGGGGGGAACGGGGGATTTGATTGGGGTGAGGAATAGAGCCAATGTCCAATTTAGTCCGCGCCTTGAATGATTGTGTGAAACCCGCGCGGGGAAAATAGAGGAGGCGCATCTTTTTAATTCTGCTCATCGCGTTTGAAAACGCGCTGCAAAATTTCTGCCGTTGCTGCGTTGGCGGGAAAAAAAGTTTCGAGCGCGATTTCCGCCAGCGTAATATCAATCGGCGTTCCGAAAACGGTTGTGGCGCTGAGCAGTGAGAGTGTGCCATCGGGGGTGATGAATTGCAGCGGCACGACGATGCCCGCGTATTCGCTCGCCGCGCGCGGGGCATACGATTCGCCGCGCGGCACAGGATACGCTTCGAGTTCGCGCAGCAGTTTTGTCAATCCCGCATCGGCAGTCAATTCAATTTGATGCCGCACGCGCGCGAGCAGATGAAAACGCCATTCGGCAAAATTGGCAATGCGCGGCTTAAGCCCTTTTGGATGCAAACTCAATCGTAGGACGTTGATGGGCGGTTCCAATAACGATGGCTCCACGTCGGAGAGTAATGGCGCGACAACGCGATTCGATGCCACCAAATTCCATTGCCGATCAATCGCCAACGCGGGGTACGGTTCGTGTCCCGTCAAGATGCGCTCGATCATGACGCGCGCTTGCGCCAACGCGGGATTTTCAAGCGCGCGCTCTGGAAAGATGGGCGCAAAGCCCGCGGCGGTCAACAAGATATTTTGTTCGCGCAATGGAATCTGAAGTTGTTCGGCAAGATGGAGCAGCATCTCGCGACTCGGCAGTGAGCGTCCCGTTTCGAGAAAGCTCACATGCTTGGATGAAATTTCGGCTTCGACCGCGAGATCGAGTTGGCTCATGCGGCGGCGTTGTCGCCATTCGCGCAGCAAGCCACCGACAGGTTGGGATTGGATCATGGGGGATTGGAGGTTAGATGTTGGAAGTTGGATGTTGGACGTTGGATGTAGAGACGGTTTCGGTGAAACGTCTCGTGGAGGTTGGAGGTTGGAGGTTGGAGACTTCTGACCTTGCCAATGATATAGGACTTACGCACAGTTGTCATTTCGAGCGGTTTTGCGAGAAATCTCGCTGGGCAAAACCGAGATTTCGGCGATGATTACATCGCACTACTCTCGAAATGACATGCGTAAGTCCTATGATATTACAAATCGCGCAATGCTTCCATTACCTTGCATGTAATTGAAGTGAGATGTCGCGGCGTGTATAGTGCATCTCGAAACCGCACAATTGTCCGAACGGGCGAAATAGGCGGATGATAAATTCCATTCGGGAGGTTGAGATGCACAATGAAACATTTTTGCGCCGCGTCGTGCTGGCAGACGGGCTGGTAAGCGGCGCATCGGGACTGGTGACAATGCTCGGGGCGGGACTGCTTGCGTCCATTCTGGGATTGCCGCAAGAGTTGTTGCGGTACGCGGGTTTGAGTCTGCTGCCTTGGATGGCGCTGCTCGTTTTTATCGCCACGCGGAAAAATCTGGATGTGTCCGCAATCTGGGGAGTAATCGTCCTGAACGCGCTCTGGATTGCGGGCGGCAGTTTCCTTTTGCTCAGCAGTTGGCTCGCCCCGACGGCGCTCGGCTATGGGTTCATGCTCATTCAAATTTTAGTGCCTGCGCTGTTCACGGCGTTAGAGTTCGTGGGGGTACGCAAGTTGACGCTGACGACGGCATGATCGGAAACGACGAAAATATCGTGGGGTGTTAGAACTGGAAACGCGAATCTACGCGAATCTATCCGAATCTACGCAAAGCTAGAAAAAAATAAGGTTCGCGCAGATTCGCGTTTTTATTCGCGCGGATTCGCGTTTTCTATCCCCTGACACCTGATACATTATTTTTCCCCACATACACCCCCAACCCATAGCGCACATGCAAGTCGTCGCGGTTCAAAATAAAAAATTCATCTCCCCACACGCGCGCGCCCGTTTCGGTGAGCATCAATGTCGGTCCGCCCTCACCGCAGCCCGCGTCCAAAATATTGAGCGCGCGTCCCTCGCACAACCACGCCATCATCGGGCGCAAAATTTCGCCTTCGACGCGATCATGAAAATCCAAACGGTGGGCATAAATTGGTTTTGGCATTTCGTTCTCCTTGAAAAATTCCCTCTTGCCGTTTTTTAGAATTGACGGAGCAATGATTCAGTTTATACTTGTGATGCAGAAATGGAGGAAACGATGATCAAATCCGATGTGATTCAAGCACGCATTGACCCCATTCTCAAAGAACAACTCAAACAAAATCGGGGCTTGCCATTTGAAGCGGACATTCCCAACGCGGTTACGCAACAGACTTTTGATGATGCAGACGCTGGGCGAAATCTCGTGCGCGCTCAAGATGCCGACGACTTGTTCAAGCGATTGGGAATGTGATGCGGACTCCAAATCCTTCACCCAACACCGATAAAGGGGCTGTGGCGAGCATTCGCAAATGGCTCAAGCAAAATGGAGTGGAACCATGATGAACTTGATCGAAATCAATGGCTACCAAGCCAATGTCGAATATGATCCAGAGATTGAAATGTTCCGCGGCGAATTCATCGGTCTGAACGGCGGAGCAGATTTTTACGCGAAGGATTTAGAGAGTTTGCGTAAGGAAGGCGAAATTTCTTTAAAGGTATTCCTCGAGATGTGCCAAGAGGATGGCGTGAAGCCACGACGCGCGGACGCTGGCAAATTAAATGTGATTCACAATTGACATGAACCGCCTTGACCGTCTCCTCGGCATCGTCACTATGTTACAAGCAAAAAAGTTTGTGACGACGCAGCAGCTTGCCCAAAAATTTGAAATCAGCGTCCGCACCGTGTATCGCGATATCAAGGCGTTGAATGAAATCGGCGTGCCTGTGGGCTATGAAAACAATCGCGGGTATTTTGTCGCGCAAGGATATTTTTTGCCACCCGTTTCGTTTACAACGAACGAAGCGAACGCGTTGATTTTGCTCAATACTTTGGCGCAACGCTTTGCGGATGCGTCCACACAAAAACATTTTGACACGGCTTTGAATAAAATCAGAGCGACGCTGCGCGGATCACAAAAAGCAAAATTGGAGAATATTCGTTCGCAAATCACAACGCTGCAAATGGAAGATGCGAAATTTCATTTTGAATACTTGTCGGAAATTCAAAACGCGCTCGTCAATCAAACGATCCTGTGCATTGAATATCAAAATTATGATCAAGAAAAGAGCCAACGCGAAATCGAACCCATCGGTTTGATTTTTTACGATCTGAATTGGCACGTCGTCGCGTGGTGTTGGAAACGCAACGACTATCGCGATTTCAAAGTTGCGCGTATTCGCGCCCTCACCAACACCTCCAAACCGTTTCGCAAAACCAATCACATTGACCTTGACCAGTTCATCAAACCGCTGGAAATCTATTTGAGCGGACTGCCATAGGGTTGTCAGTCGGGTGTGCTATCCTTGCCGCGTCAGAAAAAAACGCTCAAGGAGCATCTATCATGTCACACCCTTCCTTCCCTACCACAGCCCCATTGGAAATTATCCCTGCACCAAATTCCGCCCACACCAATTTTGATTTTTTCAGCGGCACATGGCGCGTCCACAACAAAAAATTAAAGACGCGGCTTAACGACTGCACCGAATGGATCGAGTTCGAGGCGGCGAGCGAGTGCCACAACATTCTCAACGGTTTCGGCAACACAGACCAATTCATTGCCGAAATTAACGGCGTCCCCATTCACGGCGCAACCTTTCGCTTGTTCAATCCCAAAACAAAATTGTGGAGCATCTATTGGGCGGACAGCAACGTTGTCGTGTTGGATGTGCCCCAAGTCGGTTCCTTCGACGGCGACATTGGAAATTTTTACGCGTGGGATGTGTTTGAAAACAAACCCATCATTGTCCTCTATCAATGGGACAAGACGAATCCCGACGCGCCAATCTGGAGTCAAGCATTCTCGCACGACAATGGCGCGACGTGGGAATGGAATTGGCACATGTATTTCACGCGAGAGAGGGAATAAAATGAATCGCCTGATTGAAATTCGTTCCTATGCGCTCAAACCAGACAGTGGCGCGGCGTTCCAAAAATTGTTCTTGGAAAAGGCATTTCCGATGTTGCGCGCGTGGGGTTTTGATGTCGTCGCGTTCGGACGCTCCGAACATGACGCCAACGCGTACTATATCATCCGCGCCTTCAACGATCTCGCGCATTTGCAAACGTCGGAAGATGCGTTCTACAGTTCGGACGCGTGGCGGAAAGGTCCACGCGAGGAAATCCTCGCGCACATTGATTCGTACCTCGATACCGTGCTGTGGCTTTCGCCTAACGGGGTTGAGGCACTGCGTTCGTCCAGCATCCGATAGAGTGGCTCATCCTTTTGTTTATGCCGCGTCCAAGTCCGCAATCAACTTTTTTGGGGCGAGCGCGCGATAACTTTCGGCAATCCACGTTTTCAACATATCAAGCGGCACATCTTCCCCCGCCGCAAATGTCAGCGTCACCCAACCGCTTTTCCCCAACCCATAGCCCATCGGTTCCGCGAAGGGAAACATCAGCGCGTCGCCGTTTGATTGCGGCAATTTCACGCCGAGCCGAAATACGTTCCACGGTTCGGGCAAGATGCCGACGAATGCAAAAATTTTCTTGTTGACTTTGATGACGCGCTCGTTCCACGGAAATTCTTCGTATGCTTCTGGGAACGTGAGCGCATAATCGCGCAGTGCTTGGTCAACGACGGGTAACGCCAAAAATTTTTTCCGCACGGCTTTTGTTGCTTTGGCGCGGGATATGATTTGTTTCATAAAACCCCTCAAGGTTTTTCCAATCCATGCGCGTTCAGCATTGCTTCATCCGCCAGCAGCGCGCTCGTCGCCCCGTCGGAAACGACGCGCCCGTTATCCATCACAATCGTGCGCGGTAACAGTTCCGCCACCATGCGTAAATCGTGTGTGGCAATCAACATCGTTTGCGGCAGTTCGCGTAAAAGATTGATCAGTTCGCGGCGTCCGCGCGGATCAAGTCCTGCTGTCGGTTCATCGAGGACCAAAATTTCGGGCTGCATCGAAAGAACTGTCGCAATCGCGATGCGTTTTTTTTGTCCCACGCTCAAGTGATGCGAAACGCGGTTGCCAAACTCTTGCATGTGAACGGCTTGCAACGCGTCGCTCACGCGCGCGCGGACATCCCTTTCACTCAAGCCCTGATAAATCGGACCGAACGCAACATCCTCAAACACGGTGGGCGAAAATAATTGATCGTCGGGGTCTTGGAAAACGAGACCCACAGCGGCGCGCACACGCGCAAAATTTTTTTCCACAACGGGCAAACCCGCAACACACACGACGCCTTCGCCTTGCAAGATGCCGTTGAGATGCAAAATCAAGGTAGACTTGCCCGCGCCGTTCGGACCCACGAGCGCGACTTTTTCCCCGGGGGCAATGTGCATGGAAACGCCGTCGAGCGCGCGTGTGCCGTCAGGATATTTGAAAATTAAATTTTCGACATCAATCGTGTGATGCAAGGGAAACCTCAAGTTCGCGTAGGAGGCATTCTCTAATGCCGGACGCCGCGTTAGAGAACGCGGGTTACGCATGTGGCGCGAACCTTCACCGCGATAAAAGAATCGAGAACAACAAAATCAAAAGCAAAACAAAAATTGCGCCTGCGAGTCCGAACCATTGAATGGTTGGCACAGGCGGCAGTGGAAACGCGCGCACCTCGCCATCGTACCCGCGCGCGGACATGGCAGAATAAATGCGGTCGCCGCGTTCAAAGCCGCGCAGCATTAAATTCCCCGCCATGCCCCCCGTCGTCCGCGCGCGCCACGCAATCGAACCGCCGACGCGTTTGCCCATCTGCGGCGCCGCGCCACTCCGCGCCGCGCGCGCGCGCAAGAGACGTATGACTTCATCCGCCAAAACAAAAATGTAACGCCACATGAGTCCGATGATGGCGACGAGCAAGCGCGGGATTTTTAGCCCGCGCATCGCCAACAATAATTGGGGAAACGAAGTAGTTGACGCGAGGACGATTGCCATTTGCACCGAGACCCACGATTTGAACGCGATGCTCAAGACGCGTTCGACGCCTTGTGCGCTCACTGTGAAATTCCACGCGCCGATGGAAAATTGAAACAGGGGCGTGCCTTGCACAGTAAAAATCAATGGCAATGCCGCAAGGGCGAACGGCAGGGCTAGAAACGCGCGTCCCATCACATAGCGAATCCCAAGTTCAGACAACACCTCGACGGACACTACAATCGCAAACAATAAAATGTATGCCGCCCACGCGCCGAACGGCAAGAGGGACGCGGTGACGATGAAAGCCAACACAAAAACCAGCTTGACCCGTGGATCAAGCTGGTGAATCAAACTTTTGCCGTCGTGAAACGGATCGAGAAAATGGGCGTGCATGGATCAAGAACTGACAGGTTGACCTGTCATTCTGAGCGGAGCGAAGAATCTCAGTATTGGAAGGCAAAGATTCTTCGCTCCGCTCAGAATGACAAACCCTTAACTTGTGATGTACTGTGTCAGGTCTGCAAGCCACGATTTTTGCGCGTATATGCCACCGCGAACGCGACGCCGCCGACAACGAGTGTGCCGATGATGCCCGCGACAATCGTCGCCAACGCTTCATTTTCGATCCCTGGAAAAACGTAATCGGGAATGATTTGATACGGCGCGTCTTGGGCGTTTTGCAAAAAGCCCTGCTGTTCTGCCACCCATTCCAAACCATCGGGGAAACTGGAGGCGAGGGGTGAGGCAATCGAAATCGCGACGGCAATCACCAAGCCCGCAATCCAGACCGCGCTGCCCGCAGGTTTCGCTTCACCGATTTTCAAAAGATCGGGACGCGTAAAATACAAGAACGCGAGCGCGCCGACGGTGATCAACGCTTCACCCAAACCAATAAAGAGATGCACGCCGCCCATCGCGGGAACGGCAACGTTCGCGGGTGACGCGCCCGAAATTGCCAATTCCAACGCGGTGATCAATGCCGCGATGAGGACTGCCAGCAGCGCGCTCAAAAAGCCGCCGACGAATATGCCCCACACCGCATTGCCCGCGATACTTCGCACGGTGCGATAAACGAAATGTGTGACGACGACGCCGACGATGCCCATGTTGAAAATGTTCGCGCCCAGCGCGAGCAACCCACCGTCTTGAAACAACAACGCTTGCACGCCGATCACGCTTGCCATCACAAGAATCGCCGCGTAAGGTCCCAACAATATTGTAGCTAACGCTGCACCGAGCAAATGTCCCGACGTTCCGCCCGCGACGGGAAAATTTAACATTTGTCCCGCAAAAATGGCAGCTGCGACAATGCCCATCATTGGCACTTGGCGCTCGCCTAAATCTTTGTTGACGCGCCGTAATGCAATCGCCATAACGACGATGGTTGCAATCCACAAAACAACGGAAACAATCACCGAAAGAAAACCATCGGGAATGTGCAACTGGGGGGGGGAAAAGGGCGCGGATAACATTGGAGTCCTCCTTGAAGAGTAAAGAGTAAAAAGTAATCAGCAATCAGTAATCAGTGATTGGTAATTCGGGTTAGTGCGAATGATGTTTCTTGGTTGCCGCCGCGCGTGCTTGACACTTGCGGCAGGTGCCAAAGACTGCAAAATGATCGAGGTCAGCGTGAAAACCGAAATCATTGTCCAATCTGCGTTGGAGCGATTGAAATGCAGTGTGATCAATTTGTTGGACGTGCTTGCAATGACGGCACACTAAATGATGATGGTGGGGATGCCGATGCAGTTCGTACTCGACCCGTCCGTGTCCGAGATCGGTTTGGGTGATAAGACTCAATTCCGTCAACAGATCGAGCGAACGATACACAGCTGATTTGTTAAGATAGGGATAGCGTTCGCGCACGCGGGCGAGAATTTCTTCAGCGGTGAGATGAGCTTCGCTTTCCGCAATGACAGACAGAACGCTTTCGCGCTGGGGGGTTAAACGATGTCCCGCTTGACGAATGGATTGGACCAGTTCGAGATGCTGCGGCATGGCGGCGTTTCCTTTTGTGACGTTTGCATAATTGCGACAAGTTGCAATTAGAGGATATTCAATATAGCCGCGTTGTCAAATAATGCGCACACCTCAAAGGATACGCTGCGAAACGCGTTTGGCATCTGTGAATGGGCAACAAAAAAGCGGAGCATTTTGCTCCGCCCCGTTCGGCGTTAGAGAACGCCTCCTACGCTTCCCGCCCGCGCGCGTGGATTTGTCGAGTGGACTTCACTCGCATCCACGCTGGGTTGCAAATCCACGCGCGCGGGGGATTAAACATCTCCCGCGATCACTTGCGCGTCCGCCGCCGCAATGCGCCCCGTGTCGCGCGCAAAGCCGATAATGTTGACGCGGGCGAGAAGGAGAATCGAAACGAACAAGCCCAATGCTTCAAGTCCGAAGGTGATGCCGTAAGCGAGCGGGTACGATTGCGTCAACGCGTACAGTCCATCCCGCAATGCGCTGCCCGCCACAAAGCCCAATCCGCGCGAAAGTAAAATTGTCACGGTCCACAAACCGAGATACGCGCCCGCCGCGCGATCCGAAGTCATTACCACGAGCAATTGAAACGCGCTGAAAGTATAAAATCCAAAACCGATGCCGAACACGAGCAGCGCGGGGTTGACCATCCAGCGAATGCCCGTTAGCGCGGTGAGGGCAAGCCAAACCATGCCGATGCCCATAATCGCTAAACCGATTTTTGAAATCGGCGCTTGGTGTTCGGCGCGGCGCTCGCGCCAGAATTTTTCTGCCAAGACAGAAAAGAGACCAAAGGACAAGAGCGTCGCCCCAATGCCAATCCCGATCCATGCAGGGTCAATAACAATCCCCAAAATCGCCAATGTGGTAACACCCAGAACGCCTCTGCCTAAACCGAGCAGCCCCAAACCAATCGCAGCGATCAACCAGTGCAGACGGCGATTACGGATGCGATAGGCGAGGGCAAAAAAGATGAGGATAATGGCTGTGCCGCTTTGCCAATAACTCGAATACCGCGTGGTTTGTTCCAACGTTGCCCCCAGCACTTGTGCGCCAAACGGTTCGAGGATCACTTCTTGCGCCCATGCCGCAATCATCGCCACAATCAAAAAATACATGAACGCGCGCGCCCGCGCATCTTGCCAAATTTTTGTGAACGTCGCGCGAAATTCTTGAAACTGCGCGCGTGTGGTCTCTTTCGTATGCTCCGCCGCTTTTTGGATCAACGCGCCTTTTTCGACGCCCGCAATGCCAAAAACCCAAAAGAAGCCGCCGACGATCGCGGTCACGGCGATCAATTCCCAAAAACCGGTCAAAGAATATTCTTTCAAAAAGAGACTGAACGAAATTCCCACGAACGCAAAACACAAAATCAATGCAGTTTCTACCGTAGACAATGCAATCCCTTGCCGCGCTTTGGGCATCGCATCGCGCACGAGCGCGAGGAACGGACTCCCCGACAGCAATGTGCCTGTCCCGTACAAGAGGAATGACAAGCACGCGACGATCCAACCGAGCGCATCATTTTTGTTCGCGTCGAATAATGTGATGCTGAATCCGAGCAGGGGAAACGATGCTACCATCAACGCGCGGCCGAGCCAAATGTACGACGTGCGCTTCATTCCCAAAAATGATGTCGTGTCGGAACGAAAGCCCGCGTAAAGTGAAAGTGGGGAGAGCAAGTAACGCAGCGCAATGAGCAAGCCGACGGGCAGCGCGGGAAATCCGAAATTGACGATCATGATGCGATTCCAAATCGAAGTGACGAGGATATCGCCCATAGCTGATCCGATTTGGAATGTGCAGAGACGGAGAACGAGCCACCAACTAAAACGCGGTTCGGATGTTTGTGTGTCCATGTATGTTATTGATACGCTACGTAATGAAAAACAAATGTTTGCAGTTTGAATTTCAAAAAAACTTCACTGAATTTTTTCAAATTCAAACTGCGCGTTCTGCCTTGCGCGTGTAACTGAAATAGCGTTCCAACGCAATGAGCGCGAGATTCACCGCTAATGCCAACAGAGCCACCGCAATCGCGCCCGCCCAAATTTTATCATAGCGTCCCGTTTGGGCAATTCCATCAAACAACAAACGTCCCAAACCGCCCGCGTTAAATTTCGCGCCCACCGTCGCAATGCCAATCGCCACAATCGCGGCAATGCGAATCCCTGCCAGCATCACGGGCAGCGCGAGCGGCAACTGCACGCGCCACCAAATTTGCCAGCGATTCATGCCCATCCCGCGCGCCGCTTCAATGATCGCAGGATCAATCCCTTGCAAAGCGACGACATTGTTTCGCACGAGAATGACTTGGACGTACAAAATCAAGGCGATAATGACAGACCATTCATTCAGCCCTGTCAACGGAAGAAGGAGAATAATCAGCGCGATGCTGGGAATGGTATAGAACGTGCTGAACACGCCGAGAATGAACGTGGTGAGACGCGGACTGCGGAGGATGAGGAGGGTGAGGGGAAGCGAAATCGAAATCGCGACAATAAGCGCAACGCCCGTCAAAAAAAGGTGTTGGCGCAAGAGTTCGAGGACGACGAGGGGGTTTTTGAAAAGATAGTCCATTCAATTCTGTTTTGCCGACGCGCGAATTTGTTCGAGACTCAATATACCTACAGGATTATTTTCTTGCACGACCGCGAGCGACGATGCGCCTGTTTGCAATAATTTTGATAACGCGTTTCGCAAATCATCCTCTACCTGAATCGTGGGCGAACCGTTCAGCACAAAATTTTTGGGCAAGGGCGACATGATCGACGCGACGGGGATGAGGGATAACTGACGCACCATATCATCCGCGCCAACGAGTTCGCGGACAAAGTCGTTTGCGGGCGCGGTGAGGATGTTGAACGGCGTGTCGTACTGTACGATTTTCCCCGCGCGCATAATGACAATTTTATCCGCGAGCCGTAACGCTTCTTCGACATCGTGCGTGACGAACAAAATCGTTTTGTTAAGCGCGCGTTTCAAACGCAGCATTTCGTCTTGAAGCGACGCGCGCGTGATCGCATCAATCGCGCCGAATGGTTCATCCATCAGCAGCAGGACGGGATCCGCTGCCAGCGCGCGCGCAAGTCCGACGCGCTGCTGCTGTCCGCCCGACAGTTGCGCGGGATAACGCGCGCGATAATTTTCGGGTTTGAGCTGGACGAGTTCGAGCAAGGCGTCAATGCGCGCGTCAATTTTCTTTTTCTCCCAACCGAGCAGCTCTGGCACCACCGCGATGTTTTGCGCGATAGTGAGATGGGGAAACAAGCCGACTTGTTGAATCACATAGCCCATCTGCCGCCGCAGCGCGGTGATTTCAAACTCGCGGATATTTTGCCCATCCCAAATAATTTCGCCCGCGGTTGGCTCAACCAGCCGATTTACCATTTTCAACAGCGTCGTTTTGCCGCAGCCCGAAGGTCCGAGCAAAACAATAAACGTTCTCGATTCCACCTCAAACGTACAGTCGTTGACTGCCGCGTGCGGTGAATTCGAGAACGTTTTGGTGACGTGCTGGAAAGAGAGAGCCATGCCTAAAGAAAAAGAGTAAAGAGTAAAAAGTGCACTGGGGGTCAGCGCATTTTACTTTTTACTCTTTACTCTTTACGCCTTACTTGATCAACCCGTTCTGCATCAAAAATTCTTTTGCCACATCGGCGGGTTCGCGTTTCTTGCCGTCCACTTCAAAATTGAGCCGCTGCATCGTGGCATCGGTCATGAGTGGCGCGAGCTTGTTCAACACTTCGGCGATTTTTGGATTCGCGTCCAGCGCGGGTTGGCGCACAACGGGCGCGATTTGGTAAGGCGGGAACAATTTTTTATCGTCCTCGAGCAGCACGAGATCGAACGCCGCAATTTGTCCATCCGTGCCGAACGCGACGACAACATCCGCTTGCCCATTCACGAGACCTTCATAGCGCAAACCCGGATCAACGGGGATGTACGCTTTGAGTTTGAAATTGCCATACGCTTTGGAAATGCCGGGCAGACCATCTTCGCGTTGTTCAAATTCGGGCGGACCAATCATTGTCAGTTCGCTCGCTTTGGCTGCCATGTCGGAAATGGTCTTGATGCCCTTTGCAGCGGCGACGTCTTTTTTCATCGCCAACGCTTGCGTGTTGTTCATTGGCGCGGGCGTGAGCCACACGAGATTGAATTGTTTCTTGTATTGATCTCGGACCGAATTGAACACGGCTTGGGGATCTGTATTCGTCGGGAATTTCAAAACGGTGAGCAGACCTGTTCCCGTGTATTCGGGATACAGATCAATTTGATCACTCAACAACGCGGCTTGATTGACAGGTGTGCCGCCGAGATTTAATTTGCGTTCGACGGCGATGCTGTTATTTTCCAAGATCAACGCGTACATGTTACCGACGATAAATTGTTCGGTAAAATCTTTCGAACCGACGCGGACAGGTCTTAAGGGCGCGGCGGTTGGCGCGACAGGCGCAGCGCCACCACACGCGACGATCAAAACAGCTGCGGTGAGCGCAACCAACATCGTTACGAGAAAACCACGCGAACGTTTTGTGAACATGATGTCTCCTCCTGAATTTGGTAGGACAAATTTGTAATTTGTCGGTGTAAGACAAATAACAAATTTGTCTTACGGTGGTAGGACAAATTTGTAATTTGTCGGTGTAGGACAAATTACAAATTTGTCTTACGATGGAACACGAACGAACTTTTCCACTTCCCCTATCACCACTTCGGCGATGAGCGCGAGCAGCGCGACCGAAATTGCGCCGACTAACAAAATCTTGTTATCAAACAGCGCAAAACCGCGCGTGATGTAAATGCCCAAGCCCCCCCCACCAATGAACGCGGCGAGCGTGGCGCTAGCGATTACTTCAACGGTGGCGGTGCGGATGCCTGCAATGATGACAGCCAACGCGAGCGGAAATTCGACGCGCCGCAGCACTTGACCACGCGTCATGCCCATGCCGTATGCCGCTTCCTTGATCGCAGGCGGAATGGAACGAAACGCCGCGTCGGTGTTGATCAAAATGGGCGGCAGAGCCAAAATCGTCAACGCGAACGCGGCGGAAGTGAACGACAAGCCAAAATAGGGAATGGCTAAAAACAAGATAGCTAGACTTGGCACGACACGAAGCGCGTTCGCGGAATTGATAATCACGAACGAAGCGCCTTGCGAACGCGAAGTAAGCACGCCCAACGGCACACAGATCGCAATCCCAATCCCCAACGCGACGGCGACGAGCAACAGATGTTGTCCCAACGCGACAAAAATTTCATCGCCGCGCGAGAGGAGGTAGGTGAGCGAATCTACTAAAACCATTTTTGATTTACGATTTTTGATTTATGATTTTCCCTCGCAGCATTCAAATCATAACTCACGTTACGCACAAAATGTAAAAACGGGTGTAAAGTGGGGTCATGAATGACCAACTCCTCGACCTCTACACGGATTACTTGATCAGTTCGTTCAGTCTGGTCACGGCGACCGGACTTTCAA